>Ga0256847_1000289_pt1 | contig 33567 bp, 33 predicted proteins | sample TeddybearmetaG_FD_189099 | JGI IMG/M metagenome (GOLD analysis project Ga0256847, IMG submission 189099) | Hydrothermal vent microbial communities from East Pacific Rise, Pacific Ocean - Teddybear | ecosystem: Environmental > Aquatic > Marine > Hydrothermal vents | place: Pacific Ocean: East...
GGCCCGTACAGTGCCTTCCATTTTTTCACCTTACGCTGAAACGTTCGCTTCTTACCATTACAAAATTGCTTTGGATACTTGTCTTGCAGATATTCAAATAAGGTCGTTGGACAAAGGCTCGACGCATATTGGCTCTGTTTAATGTTTTTGGCCTTACCTTATGGATGGCTCCATTCGCGTAAGACGTGTGGTTATTGACGCTTTATTACGGTCAACTGGAAGAGCTGAGTAAGTTTGATTTTACTGACTGACTTGCTTGTTTGAAATCTATTAGCTCATGATTATTCTTAAATTTATCAATATTTTGTTTAGAAGGGAAACTGTAATACTTTCCGCATTTACTTTGCTGACATGACGCGCCTAAATTTTGTTTTTTAATAACTATAGACAAAAATAAAAAAAATCATATCCGTTATAGTTGACGCAAGATTTAAAACATTTTCAAACACACTGATTGAATAATTTAGCTCTAATCTTTCAGATAAAATAATTTCTCCCGAATCATATTCTTCATTAATTTTGTGTAGAGTGCAACCATAATATGTTTCTTCATTATACATTGACCAAAATGTTGAAAAAACACCTTTATATTTTGGCAAAAGACCAGGGTGAAAATTCAAAAAAGATATATTTTTTGCATCTAATTCAGCAATAATATTGCTTTTAAATTTTTGATAACCTCTAATATTTATGATGCTCAACAAATTGAGTGTTGATAAAAACCAAAGAAATCTCTTTGAGTTTGCATCTACTTGAAACTTTATAATAGTTTTTGTTTTATCTGCAATTTTTTTTAAGTCCAATACACGGTTCTGGAACAAAAACTCTCTTTCGTAATAAAGATATTCTGACACCGCCGCAGCGTGTGTTTTGCCATTAGATTTGTCAATAGTAAAACATATAAATAGTTTAATTTTTGTTGAACAACAAAAAATCATTAATTTTTTTAATATAATATATGTTAAAAAATCTGTACCAGAAAAAACGACTAATGTTTTCATTTTATTTTCGATTAAAACCTAATATTTTATTTAATTTTATTTTTTGCTGTCTGCATTTACTCTAAATTTATTCTATTATACTGAAATTTTGGGCTACCAACTATTTTTACTTAACAGAGCTGGCTATAGATTTAAGATGGTTTGGTTTGTCTCCATGCGATGGTGTTTGGGTGTTCGGTGGTTAGCGCAAAATTTGCACAGATCACTTCTTCAGTTAACTCATCCTCTTTAAAGATATTGCGGATATGTTTTGATATTACACTTTTATCACGTTGAAACAACTCGGCTATCTGCTTAATATTCAGCCATACGGTCTCATTCTCAAAATGTGTTTCTATTTTGACTTTGCCGTCTTCTGTTTGATATAGAAGAAATGCTGAATGATGTTGGGTGCTATTTTTTTCATTCATCATTCAAAACTCATCGGTTTTGTAAAGGATATAACCTTCATAGTAATAGCTGGCATCGATGCCTTTCATATAAATGGCACTGTCATGGATTTTGTCGGTTAACGCTTGTTGCAGTAATACCTTGATTTCAACATCTTTAATGGGGCTGCGTTCCATCGAAAGCAGGTAGTCTTCCTTTTCTACTTTGCTCCAGTCAACCACTTGTTTAAGTGCTTGCTTTAAGATGAGATCAAGCCAAATTCGTGTACTGCGTCCATTGCCTTCTCTAAAGGGGTGCGCAATGTTCATCTCTACGTATTTTTCTATGATTTCATTAAAGGTAGATTGTGGCATAGCATCAATGTGCGTTAAAGAAACCTTGAGATACATCACTGGGGCAAATCTGAAGTTGCCCTTGGCAATATTCTGTGTGCGAAGCTTGCCTGCAAAGTCATAGATTTCAGCAAAAAGATAACGATGAATCTCGGCTAATGCCTCAAAGCTGCCTGCGTTGAGGGTGTCTAAAAAGCCACGGGTAAAGAGCTTATGGGCTTTGGCTTTACTGAGCTTTTCCTCAACGCGTGCCAGTTCAACCGCATCGGTGATATTGAGCTTGTTCTCTAAGGCCATTCGTTCACTCCCTCTTTGTGTCAGGATAGTTGTCCGATGAAAATTTCACAACAATGGAAATATTTTTTATCTGCCTCTTACCTTAACCCAGCGGCTAATTATTGGCTCATACCCTGGTATGTGTGGGAGCCTCATTGTCGTAGGGCGCCATCGTAACGCGAATAACTATAATACAGTGTGTCATTCAAGCTCATTTAGTTGAGAATTGAGGGGTAAAAAAAGTGTATGGCGAAAAAATAGTACAATTATTAAATAATAATAATATTAAATTTATCGGATCTGATTGGTTGCAGAAAATAGATGCGAGTAATCTAAAATCTATTCTTCCAATATGGGTAGCTGAAGCCTAATAATGTGGTATAACACATAAGGTTAGCGTGTGATTTTCATCAGGACAGCTATCCTGACACAGGGGGCGTGAGAGAAGTAATGATTGAAATTACACCTGTCATTGAAGTTCCATGGACTGAAGAAGGATATCAATGGCCATGGCTGATCACTTCAAAAAAGGCATTTTCCTTTCTAAGGTTGGATTCAATTAGCAATGATCATTTGGGCACTTTTTTTGCGGCCTTGTGCTGTGACGATAACCCAGATTCAATTGATTCCTGTATTGAGCTAATTACAGAAGCAGATGGATTAATTGTATCCGGTGGATTGGCGTTATCTTTAGCGGAAACAAGTATATTCCCATCATGTTGTTGTGGTCTTGAAAATTGGATTGAGTGGAAAGCATTTTTGGATAACGGATCTTCACCATGGATGGGACATGACCCATCTGCATGGGCAGAGATAAAAGGTGATCAGGTCGTTGTTTGGACTGATGGCGGAGGTACAGACTCAGCCAATCGTATTGGCCCTTGCATTTCTGTTCCCATTAAAGACTTTGAATGTGCTTTGATAAAGGCCGAGAAACAGTTGCAGATATTTTTTTCAGCTTTACCCTCATGGTTGAAATCAGTTGGATATTCTGACCCGACCGATATCATGGAAAAAATCGGTGGTGAATTTCACATTCAATCGCGTTAGGCCATCTTGCGTAAAGACGCATATAAGCTTAATTGGCGCATCCCTGGCATGCGCGGTGATTTAACGTTGGGTGCCTGTTCACTCTAGGCTTGGGTTCAATAGATGAGATTAAAAAATCATGACACAAGAATTAGTAAAATGTCCATGCTGTGAAAAAATGGTTCCAAAAAATGATGTTGAACTTACATTTCGTCGGCCGGATAATATTACAGCATTAGATTCATATGAAATTGAAGAAAAATGTAAATACAATGATGATATCTACATTTATGACAATCAAGATTTCTATATTCGCTGTGTTTTAGACTTGCCAGTACAGGATAAAGGCGGAGATTATTGTCTAGGGGTTTGGGTTAAGGTTTCAGAAAAAAGCTTGAATCGAATTTTGGATCTCTGGGACGATGAAAATCAAAAAAATGAGCCGCCAATGCAGGGTTTGTTAGCCAATAATGTACCATTGACAGTAAATTCTCTGAATTCAGACGTGATGATAAGGCTTTCTGGCGTCACTTCAAGGCCTTATGTTACTGTGAAAAACGAAGCATGTTCCTTGTACCAAGAGCAAACTTGCGGCATCACGATTCACCGAGCCAGTGAATACTCAGACTTGTGCCGTTAAATAAGAAAAAAATATCACTGTCAGATGTTTGGGTCAGACCATTTGCGCTGGTTGATGGCGTATCCATCCACTTTCCCCACAAAGGGCATGATCAATAATCCCGTGATCCACGAGGATTGTTTGGGGGTTCTAAATTGTCGAATCCCAATCACCATGTCTTGTCCTTCAAGGCGGGGGTGTTTTTTGTAGGTGCCAAAGAGACGATCCCAGCAACTTAAATTAAAGCCAAAATTGCTATTCGCTTCATCATCTTCAATGGAATGGTGTATGCGATGCATATCGGGTGTCACGATGAACCAGCGTAAAACGCGGTCTAGTGTGTTGGGTAAACCGACATTGCCATGGTTAAACATGGCCATGGCATTCAGGATAATTTCAAACAGCATCACGGCAACGATGGGTGGGCCGAGCAGCAGGATGATGCTGCATTTAATGCCCATAGAGATCATGATTTCAATGGGGTGAAAGCGTGAACCGGTGGTCACATCATAATCTAAATCGGCGTGATGCACTCGGTGTAAACGCCAGAGTAGGGGGACGGCATGCGTTAACACGTGTTGTAAATAAATGATCAAGTCCATGAAGATGATAGACAGGATGATGCTGGAGAGAACCGGCAGTGAGTAATAATTGAACACACCCCAGCCATGTTGATTGGCCAAAACCGCTGCGCCAACGGCGGCTGTGGGAAACACCAAACGCAATAAAAAACTGTTCAGCACGACCAACCCCAGGTTGTTGCTCCAGCGTAAATATTTGGGGATGAGTAGGGCGCGCTTGGGTTTTTTGATTTCCCAAATGCCCATGATGCATAACATACCCACAAAAAAACTCATGCGTATGATGGGTTCATATTCGATTAGCCAGTCTGTGAGTGTCATCTTTGATTACACCGATATCGTATTTATTTTTAAATTAATTTTTTAAGCGGTCTGAAATGGTATCCGCAGTGGTGACCAATTTATCCAGTAAAATATCCAGCACTGCAGATAACTCTTCGTCTAAAGCTTGTTCGATATTCTGAATATTGCTGTTCACCGCAAAGCGCACAAAACCGCCTAGGGTTGAAGAGTATAAGCCTTTCCAAGTTCGATAGTATCGCTCACAATGCCACCGCGTTTGGGTGCCTTGTTCACAGCTAAAACCCAGTGAGGTGAGGTTGTTACGTTCGTAACGAAAGTTTGTATCTTGCTGCAAACGAAACGAAATGTTGGAGTTGGCTTGGGAGAAACGTGGGTGAAAAATGACGTCTTCAAAGCGGTTGTCGGCGCTGGGGTCTTGTGCTTTACGGGTCAAATCAATGCCCAGTTTATGTATCAACGCATCAATCGTGAACTTTTTCGCCATCAAAGTGATTTGGCGTTTAATGCCTTTGATCCAAAGTGGGTCATTGGGATTGGGGGACGAGGCTAAATTGACCCGTAAAACCAAAGCATCTTCATCAAACGAATGATCCACCACTAAGCTGTCGCCATCGGTTTGGGATAATCGCCCAAAGGTTATAATGGTGCTCAGTTGGCTGGGGTCATCAAACTGTTTGTTAATGTCTGTTTGAATGACTTGGGTTTGGCTTAAATCGGCCCCGGCCAGGTAGGATAAATGGGTGATGTTAATCACGCTGATTTTAATTGGGATGGGGAGCTCAACCAACGGTTGGCCTTTTTGTAAGTGCCAGGTATTTGGGTCTTCAAAATTTTCGGTGACAAATTGATGGAAGGCGGGCAGTAACACCGTCGCATTCAGCTCGCCCGCTTCTGAGGGGCTGGGTAGCTTCAGATGCAGTTGGTTGGTCAGCGGTGTATAGGCGAGTAATAACGCTTGTAAGCGATCAATCAACGCGACGTTTTTATCGGCTTGATTAATGCTGTTGATTTGTCGGTATTTGTCATCAATACCGGCTCTTGCCTCAGCATCTAATGCATCACTGCCGGATAAGGCTAACCGATGTTTGGGCATAGCATGCAGCTGGATTAACTGAATGCCGGGAAATAATAATTCAAACGCCTGGTTAATTTTATCGGTTAACTCGGAATCATTGGTGGCAGCGGAACGGATTACAGAAGGCGCATAAGCGCCGGTTTGCAACATGATTTCATCGGGTAAACAGCCGGTGTTGGGTTGTTTAAGCTGGCGTAAAAATTCTAATTCGGCCAGGGATACGATGTTGATCAATTGGAAATATAAACCACTGGCGCGCATTTTTTTGCCCGTTGGGTTTTTACTGCCGAGCCCGGTGCGGCTGCCATTCACAAGCAAGCCCTGTGTCAGGGAGCGAGAAAACAGATTAAACAGATGATAAAAACACTTGGCGGGTTGTTGATCTAGCCCTTCATTGTAAAAAATAACATCATCATAATCGGCCGCCACAGCAATAGGCAGGTAGGACATTAAAAAAAGTACCATGCTGATTGCTTTCATTATTGCGCCTTTTCATGTTCTTGAATAATGTGGTAGATGGCCATCATTTGTAATAACGCCCGCATATACGCTTTTCTTGGGAAAGGCCAGGAGGCATAATCCTGTGTGATTGAGTCTGGTGCTCTAAAGGCTTGCCGCATAATACTCCAGTGGTGGCCTTTAATTTCCCCCAAATCAACCGCGTGGATGTGGTCGGTTTGTTCTTCATAAATCAGCTGATTTCTGGGCATGTCCGCGAGTTGTTGCACGCTGGTAATGCCATTATCTTGCAGCAAGGCGTGTACATCCGGCATGTCCCAGAGTTTTACAATATCCGCATCACTGAGGGAATCAGAATAAGGTCTTTCATCAATCAGGGGAACTTTGGTGTTGCCTAACTCAACTTGGGTATCGTATAGGCCACCGGGGGCTTGTTTGAAACCTTCCAAAGACGAAAGGTAAAGGAATACCGCATCCAAACTGAAATCTTTCCAAACTAAATCACCGTTATCATCGAGGGTAGGGGCCATGCTGATGCCCTTTGGGGCCGAGAAAGTGGCGATATCGGTGATCGCAGAGAGGTTAAAAATAAACGTGCCAGGGGCATAATAGGTATTGTTTAAATACAGTAAGTTTTGTCGCACGCGCTCTATTGGGGCTAAATCCACCATGCCATCACGCAGTTCAGGCAGCTCGCGGCGATCCAGTAATTCATCGATGATGGCTTCAATGTTACGGATGTCCACATCAAAAATATCAAATACTTCTGTGAGTACACTGAGCCGATACGGGGCGAAGGGTAAGCGTTCAAATAACGGCGAGATGAGGTCTAAAATTTCATCCGTGGTGCGGGCTTTTTGGCGCTCGACAAAATCCGCGAGTGATTCATTGCCTAAAAAATCATCGACCCCGTCTAAACCACTGTTGGCAACATTGGTGCCTTGAATCACGCCACCATAAGTCACCAGTCCTTTAATTCTATGTTTTAACGCTGGTTGTGCTCTGAGTAGATCCAGAATAACCGGTGCGCCTTTGCTGTATCCAAATAAGATGAAATCATGGTTTTGATAATGAGAGGGTAAGTTTAATAACCAATTGGCCAATAACTCAGTGGACTCTAGATTGCTACCGGCAGTATTGCCGAGCTCGGCTAACCCGGCTGGGGCGATGATGTCAAATTCAGCCGGCAAGCGAGCCGGGGAGCCATAAAAAGTGGCCTCATCTTCAACCTCAAACGCAATCTCGCTTTCTGCGATAATCGGGCGTTCATCGGGGCGACCATAAAAGCGGTTGGCGTCATGCGTTATGTCTTCAAAAATGGGGACTTTGATTAAGTGCCCAGCATAACCGGGTAAAATCACCAACGAGACCGGGCGAGTTTGTGCTTGCCCTGGCACCCAAGCCATCGCCTGCATCATGGCTTGACCGGCGGCGGATTGAAAAAAATTGTCGTCGCTGTCAATCGGCTGCGGTGCATTCTGATAGAGAGTGTTTAAATATTGCGTTAAGCGCGGAATGGTTTGCACCGAACCTGGGATCGCTTGATCAAAATCTAGCCTGGCAATGGTTTCATAATTTTCCGCATCATCATAAATACGGCGGCGAATATTGTACGCTTGGGTGGAGGTGTCCGCCTGTAAAACTTCATTAATCACCTCTCCAAACGTCAGCGGAGTCCACGCCGTATGTTCTCGCAGGCGTGCGGCATAAGCATGATCTGAGGTTTCTTTTTTAATTTCTAAGGCAAATAGTTGGTTAAATAAAAGCTTCCAATCAACCTGGGTGAGGTCGTTATTTGCCCTAACCGGTGATGATAGGCTGCAACACAACAGCCCAGCCCAAAGTGGTGAAAATTTCATTACTTTCCTTACCGTTGTGACCTATGCTCATAGTGTAGCATTGATCAGTAGGCACCTTGCTAAGCCAACCAGACCAACGGTCATATCTAAGCGTTAATGCGCTCAGCGCACGATATCGCTTGATTCACACCGTTAGTCAAGATCGTTGATACAACGTAGCAAAACGTGAGTACACTACGTTCCATTGATGACTTAATTTTAGGATGATGTATGGCAATACTCAAAGCGATGACAACGGTTTTCATTGGTATGACCTTGGTGTCTAATGCCGCAGCATGGCAAGAACCGACACATGAACGCATTGTCGTCGATGCTTTAAAGTATATGGGGTCTGCACAGGCGAGTGCAGACGAAAAGCGTGCTTATGATCTATATGTTGCCGCAGCAGGCAGCTTTGATCAAGCCGCGTCAGAATTATCCAAAGCCGTTTCGGATGTGGATCGGTTTGAAGATACGCGTTTGGGCTCTTGGTGGTCAGGTTATTCACATGCGCCGCTGTTTGGGGTATTTGATAACTTAATTAACTACACATCCTACTGGCATTTTTTGAACCTAACACGCGGTAAGGATGTACACGGTAATGACCATGGCGGTTATGATTTCCGTTATCATACCAAAGATGAAAGCGGCACAATCAGTGACATTGATACCTTAGCCGAGCTGTATTTACGCAATGATGCACTCAAAAAAGCCGATTACGACAGCACTGAAAAGCGCTATCGTGCGGGTAGCAGCTCAAGCTATAACCAATACAAAGATTTCCAGACCATTCCTTTTCAACCGATTGATCACTTGGGTACTTATTGGTTTAACCAATTTAAATATTCACCCAGTTTACAAATGATTGGGCATTCACTCCACGCGGTTGGGGATGCGGCACAACCTCATCATGTTTATGTCACCTCTGGAAATAAACATGGGCCTTGGGAAACATGGGTGGAAGACAACTATGTGAATCGGGCGCTGAATAATTTTTCACAAGTGAATACACTGCTGAGTACTTATAATGCTCAAGACAGTTTTGCCGATATTATTTTGCAAACGGGTAATATCGCGTATGAATACCCAGAGGTGTTGACCGATGAAACGGAAGCCACGCGTTTACGTGTGAGCAAAACGTTAATTCCTGTGGCCACGGCGGCGACAGTGATCATCCTCACCAAAGGGATCAACGTGTTTTTTGGAGAAGGCGGTCAGTAAGTGCAGTTATGGGTTTTATGGATCTGCTTGTGTTTGAGTACACTGGGTTATGCGGATGTTGATAAAACGCTAAAACAACCGGCATGGGTGGCAATGGTCAATACTTGGCCTTTGCCATCGGCCAGTTTTAATGCGTTTAGTTCGGCATTGCAAACAGCCGATGCGAGTAATACGCGCGCCAGTGTTCTCAGGGGAGTGATTAGCCGACGCATTCTGGCGCAATATCTTGCGCGTGAACACTTAACCCCAGCAGTAAACCCGCAAAAAATCACCCGGTTGACGCAAGCCATGTTGGCGCGTTTACCCGCGTTAAGCGCATCGCAGCAGCAAGTCATTCACACCTTGGTCAAAGACCAACAGATTCAACAACACTATTTACAGGACATTGGTGCGCTGAACGCGATTCACAGTGCCAAAACAGCCTTGATGCGCGTGGCCAAAAGCATCCCACAAGCCGAGGTGGCGCGTTATTATGCAGCTCACCCGGAACGCTTCAAACAAATTGATTCGATTCAAGCCCAGCATATTCAGCTACATAACCAAGCAACCGCCGATCTTGTGTATCAGCATTTACAGTCAGGTCTGCCTTTTTCGCAGGCGGTGGCGCGCTGGTCCGAGGCCGAAGATAAAACCTTGCCCGTGCCGGGAGATTTGGGCACGCTGCAAAATGGGGATGTGAAACTGACCTTGATGCAAAAGATCGCCTTATTACAACCGCTCAAACAAATATCTCGGCCTTATCGAGCACGGCATACATGGCATTTGTATTGGGTGCGTGCGCAAACGCATAAAATTTTAGCCTTGGATGGCAGTGTGGGTTTAAACATTCGCATCTTATTGGCGCAGCAGCAGATTAGACAAGCATACTTATCGACCTTACAAAACGCCATTCAGGCGGCCAAGATTCAATTAAATACTCAACACTTTAAAGGCACACTTTTCCATGAATAAATGGCTTTTTATCGGTTTTTCAATATTGTTACTGGCGTTAGTCCTATGGTTACAGACATCCAAGCCTGAACCGCAGCTGAGTAGCGCGGCCCCAAGCAAAACCGAGCCGAGCAAAACACCGCCCTCGGACACGGACACAACCGTCAACAATACTTGGCCAGAGGCCGAGGTGATTGCTTCAGAGCCTAATACGGCTGAGATTCCCACCGAGATAGATGAAGAAGCGCCGATCACACCCGAAATGGCGGTTCAATTGATGCGCCAGAAAATAGGCGTGCCAGATCCGCGAACCCCTCAGTTGGTGGAAGACAACAAAAACCCCCGGACGCCACCAAGTGCGGCGGTGTTAAATGACCCGGAACAGTATGCAGAATACCAAGAGGCACGCCAACGCCAGGTCAATACCGGGTATTTGCCGAGCCAACAGCAAATTAATCACCTCAGTGCACAAATCAAACAAGCAAAACAGGATGGTTCTAAAACACCGGCCGACATTCAACAAGCAGAAGAAGCGTTAAAAAGCCTGCAAGACTTAAAGACACGCTTAAACAATGAAGGCATCACTGAGCCCAATATCTCCCCTGAGTGATGATGCGACCTAAAACGCTGTGTAGCGTGTTATGCAGCGTTATATTCTGAACACTAAATCAATCTTTAATCTGTGGTGTCACCGTTGTTTTCATGACAAGCCGGTGAGGCCAAAACCAATGCTCTGGTGTTAACCATTCCTGTGGGCGGTTAGTACACAGGGTGATAGACTTATCATCCTTAATGTAAAATGTTATAAAATAATCTTGTGGCACGAGGACTGGGTACATAACGCCGACAATTAGACTGTTTTGTCTGTCGTTAGCAATATTGATTACTTGGTCAATGCGAAGGTTCAACCAACTCCTTCAACGTATGATTCAGCAGTCCAGTACCTTCATCACTGGTTACCTGTATGACTTCAACCGGCAGTTGAGCCCTCAAAATGAGCTTTGTCCATTGACAGGTGCTGTGGGGGCCGAGGGCTATAGATACCCTCGGCTATCCGATTTACGCATTTTGATCATGGAATATTATGGGCGAAAATAGAGCATGATGGTTTCACTGAATCAACGGTTCCCGTCTTGGATTTTACTTTCTGCTCAGATGATCAGAGTTCTGCAAAAGCGTTAATTGAAGTTTTATCCAAAATCTATAATAATAAATGAATTTGGTCGGGGGTAATGGCTTGTTTGGCCAGTAATACAAAATAAGTTGTCATGCTATATGAAGCGGTAAAATCTGTCTGATATCGTCGGTCTGAAATTCGTTTTGGCTGGGTGTGATGCCATGGCGAATAATAATCACATTGGCTTCAGTTTGTTCGGTTATGGGGATATTTTGCTCTGTACAACGGACATGTTGAGCATATTGGATGATATGCTGTTTGCCGTAGCAAGCATTCGAATTGTTCTTGCACTTGTGATTTTCTGGGTCTGCTGAAACAACGGATATGAGCTTTGTTTCAGGCTTTATTGTTTCTTTGTCTTCCATTTTTTTCAAGTACCGCTCAATCAGTATCACGAGGAATCGGTTGATCGGGTAACACGTCGTAAAATGAGTACATGAGTGAAACAATTTTATGTCAATCGATCTATTAACGATTAATTTTTTAACGCGCTTAATAATTACCTTGTTTTCCAGAAGAATATCTACTTGCCTAGTATGAATATTGTGTAATCGGTTCAAAATTTTGTGATCATTTTGCTGTGTCGTAGACCATTTTAGCGCTGCTTGTGCCTGTGTTTCCGCAGATAGGATTGCTTGTTCAATTGTATGGAAAATGGGTTGAACTGTGAGTGGCATCTTATCTTTCAGTCGTGAGTAGCACTCTGGTGCATAATTTCCGGTTAGGATATGAAGGTAATCTTGCAGTGCGCCATCGCCACATCCTGAGATGGCAACTTGCACCGGGGTGTTGTCAGTTCCCAAATTATCGTTTTGAAGCGTGTTTGATCCCCAAAATTGCATGCCTGTATATGTGCCTATTTCGCAACATTCAGGCCCTGATCCAGTGCAGGCAAGCAGCATGCCAAACGGCCTTATCTCTTCAGGCGAAATTTGGATATCCAGCATTCCATCCTTGTTATTCATGCATACGTTATTGACAAGTACAGGCTGATTCATGCGAATGGAAAGATGAGGTAGTATCCTTGATATTTCTTCAAGTTGTGAGAGCCAGGCTGCCGCAATGTCATTGGCTTTGCCCGCAGCCCAAACCAGTGGCATTCTTGGGGTATCACCCCACGGCATGATGCCTTCGTGCCAATGCGTATGTGGCCAGTCATATGCGGTGGGGTTAAGTTCTCGGGTGGATTCCCGTTGTAGATAAAATGGGTTGGATCTTTTCTCGACCAAAATAGTTTCGACGCCTAACATAGCGGCATGAAGGCTTGCGGTTGCACCAGCAGCGCCTAGACCAATCACTAATAAAGCACGTTTAGGTCCAATAAGCGCTGCTTCGTACGCTTTATCTACCATCATTCTTGCTCGAATCATTTGGTCTTTGATGCTCGCAGGATTGAGCCCGCCACCAATAGCGTAAATCAGGGGGTTAATTTGATGTTCAAGTAGAAAAGCATCAACCAAGGGAGGAATCCTGCTGTATTTCTGAATGTTGCGAATGTTCAGCGCTGTCAGGTGTGTAATGGCGGGGCGGTTACCACTGCTTGGTTAATTTTGCATACTCATCATCTGAGCAGCAACAGGCTTTTGAATCCATATAGAGTGGGTTGATTGTTTTAGATTGTTTCGGGTGTTCATTTGGTGGTATGCCAGTGTAAAGTTGGCGAACACTCTGTGTGACAAATTGTTCTTTTTCTTTTTTTGTAATGTGGTCAAAATCAGCGGATTTTTTGAGATAAATTAAAGCATACTGTTCTAGTTCGCGTAGTTTTTCTGAGCTATAGTCTGCTGAACCTAATACGATAGATGAACGAGAGGGGTGATCAATCTTCATTAATTTAACCCACTGTAACAGTTGCTCTGCACTGTAATCAGTTTCGTATATGTTTCCACGCGAATAGCCCGACGGTTTTAGTCCTTTTATTCCGCAGGTGTCGCCAAAGAGGTCAAGTTTATGTACGCCCATACGTATTAGTGTAGGCCGACTTTGTGGTTTTTCAACAGGCCATTGGGATAAAGGAGACGATTTTAATTTAGGTCTTGCCTGGCGGTATATTATGCGCTTTGTGAAATTCAATATATGCTTTACAAGCTGCTGAAGTTCTTTTGTTTTATCTAGGGTTGCGCCGTCATTATCCATAAAAACTTCCTTGATCGTTGGTTGGTCACCACTGTTGAAAAAAAACAACGATTGAGACTTCTACAAGCTTAGGTTGACTACTTACGAAGTAAAGGAGTTTACCATGAAATGGTGGGAATACCACAGCTGCTGATGAGAAACAAAAAGAGCTTTAATTGACAGCAGATATCGTCAGATATTAAAAATCTCCGTTTCTACCGGGGTTTTTACTTGCATTATAAATCTTGCTCATGTGAGCATAAGCAGTTGTCTTTTTGAGGCGATGGATAAAAAATTTTGGGGGAGTGTTTTGAAATGTCCGATTTAAAAGAGCTTGGCGGTATTCTCATAAATAAAATTTCTTCTTGGCATCCGGTATACATCATCATTTTTCTTGGCATAGTGGCTGTTTGTGGAACGAGTGGGTATCAGGCTTATTTGACTTCTGATGTTTCTCAAAAAGATAAGTTGATTGATCAGTATGAAAAGAAAATCAGTGATTTGGAAAAAGAAATTCAGATGGCGCGTAAAACACTGCAAGAGGTGAGTTATGCCTGTACGAATGGGTCTAACAATGGCACAGATCAATGTGCTCTTGAAAGAAAAAATCATGAAAAGGTTTTGGTTTTGTTAAAGACAAGCATTGACCAATGCGATGATCAGCTCAAGACCATCACGGAAAGCCGTGCGGGGTGGCAGAAACGATCCAATTATTTTCAAGCCGGGTATTGTGGCCGTGCACAGGTTAATCGGGCTAATTGTCTTTGAACGTGACGAGTGAGACCGACATCCCCGGTTTTGAAGAACAGGGGTATGCTTGGGCGCGCAACGCACTGGATACGGCCGCCATTGAGGCGTTGCTTGCGGTGACTGAGGTTTTTTCTACACAACAGGCATATGGTGTGCGGCATGTGTGCGATAAATTGCCTCAGATCCGTGCGCTGTTACAGTCCGCCCCCATACGCCGCATTATTGAGCCGTTGTTAGGTGAGCAGGCGTTTCTGGTGCGTTCCGTTTTTTTCGATAAAAATCCACAAGCGAACTGGCATTTGCCTTGGCATCAAGATACTGCGATTGCGGTTAAACAGAAGGTTGCGTTGCCAGGATTCGGGGTTTGGTCGGTTAAAGATGGGGTGGATTATGTGGAGCCACCCGAGGCTATATTGTCTTCTATGGTGACGTTACGCATTCATTTGGATGACGCTACCCCGGATAATGGCGTGCTGCGTGTGATGCCGGGGAGCCAGCGTTGGGGGCGTCTACCGTCTGCGCAGATTTTGGCATTGCTGGATACGCAGGCAGTGTTTGAGTGTACCGCTGTGCCGGGGGATGTGTTGATTATGCAGCCTTTATTATGCCATGCCTCTCGAAAAGCGCGTCAGTCAGGCTCAGTGCTGAGTTTGCATCGGCGGGTGATTCATTTGGAGTATGCCAACCAGGCTTTGCCTGACCCCTTGCAATGGTATGAAGCCTAGCCCCTGTTATTGCTCTGATGCTTTGGGTTGGCAGTGGCGCTGATAGCGTTGTGCTAAGGCGTGTTCTCCGGTGCTTAATACTTGAGTAAAGTCGCGGGTGGCTTGCGTGCAATTGTGCTGCCCCAGGTAGGCAATGCCGCGTTTGAGATAGGCTAAGCGATAGTCGGGTTTGAGTGCAATGGCCTGGCTAAAATCGGCAATCGCCCGGTTAAAGTCGGGAGCTTGTGTGGGGTGGTGTAAATAGGCGATACCCCGATGAAAATAGGCTCCTGCGTGTTCTTGCTGGGCCAATGTTTGGTTGAAATGCGCAATGGCTTGGTCAGCCTCACCTCGTAATAACGCCGCATAACCTTGTTCATATTGCCCTGGGGTGGGTTTTGTTTGTTCGGGCTCGGGCATTTTTTGATCTATTTTTTGATCTAACGACAGGTAGGCTAAGAGGCCAGAGATGAATAGGGATAATAGCGTGATGAGTCCTTTTGATGTGTCCATCTGAGTGCCTATGTGACAGTCTTTGCCCAGATAAAAGTAGCACATTTTTGTGTGGGATGCAGGCAACGACGGTCGAATAATCTATACTCTGGTAAAAAAGACAAAAGAAGATCTTTCTATGACGCAACTAGAGCAACCACCTCGTGTATTAATCGTTGATGATAATGAAGACGTTCGCGCCGTGTTGACGCATTATTTGAAAAAACTGTCGGTTTCTTCCTTTCAAGTCGACAGTGGCACCAAAGTGTTGGCTTTTTTAGAAAAACAATCCGTGGATCTCATTTTATTGGATATTATGATGCCGGGGATTACGGGCATTGATGTGTTAAAGCTGCTTAAAGAGGCCCCTGCGTTTGCACAAATTCCGGTGATGATGTGTTCTGCGATTGACCAAACCACAGAGATTGTTAAATGCCTGCGTTTAGGGGCAGAAGATTATATTCCGAAACCGTTTGATCGACATATTTTACAGGCTCGGGTGAATGGGTGTTTGCTCCGTAAGCAATTGCGAGACCGTGAGCGCGCAGTGTTGGAGCAATTGAATCAAGAGCTGGATGATGCACGAGATTATATTCATTCACGCTTACCGCCACCGACGCAAGAACCGGTGCAGATTAACTGGGAGTTTGTGGCGTCTTCGGCCTTGGGTGGGGATGGTTTTGGGTATCATTGGTTAGATGATAGCCACTTTGCCTTGTATTTGCTTGATGTCAGTGGGCATGGGGTGGGGTCGGCTTTGTTGGCCACTTCGGTGAGTGATTTTTTAAACCATGCGCGTTTGCCGATTGCGACCTTGTGTAATCCGACCGAGGTGGCGCACCACCTGAATGTTCAATTTAAGCTTGAGGATCGTGCGGGTAAGTATTTTACCATTTGGTATGGTGTGTATCACCACCCCACGCGCAAGTTGAGTTACACCTCGGCGGGTCATCCTCCGGCATTGTTGGTTCGTGACAAAGAGATGCAGCAACTGGGGGTGGGGAGTATTGCCATTACCGGTATGGAAGACGATGTACACCCGACAGAAACGGTGCAAATGGCCGAGGGGGATCAATTGCTGATTTTTTCTGATGGTGCGTATGAGGTTGAGATTGATGGGGTCTTTAAAGGTTACCAAGATTTTGTGGATTTATTAGGCGGCGCGACAGAGCCATTAACCACGCCAAACATTATGACGTTGTTACAAACCCATCATCAAAAAACTGAGTTTGATGATGATATTTCTATTATGGATATTCGTTTTTAAAGGATTAAGACGTGGACATGAAACCTTTTGCTGATTCGTGTGAACAAAACAAACAGCCCATTTTAAATATTCTGCGTGAGCATTTAACGGCCACCCAAACCGTGTTAGAGATCGGCAGCGGTACAGGGCAGCATGCGGTGTATTTCGCGCAGGCATTACCCCATTTACAGTGGTTAACCAGTGATGTGTCTTGTTACCATGCGGGCATTCAGGCTTGGGTGGATGATGCCTCTTGCGATAATGTCGCGCCGCCTTTGACTTTGGATGTGAATCAAGAGGATTGGCCGGTGCAAGCTGTGGATGCGATTTATAGCGCGAATACGCTGCATATTATGTCTTGGCCGAGTGTGGAAAATTTGTTTCAGGGGATTGGCTCGATTGTTAAGCCGGGAGGCTTATGTTGTTTTTATGGCCCCTTTAATTATCATGGGGCTTATACGAGTGACAGCAATGCCAGGTTTGATGCGTGGTTAAAAGCGCGTGATCCCTTGAGTGGTGTGCGGGATTTTGAGGCTTTAAACGCGCTGGCACACGCACAAGACTTAACCTTACAGGCGGATCATGCCATGCCCGCGAATAATCGTTTGTTGGTCTGGCAAAAGGCCGCGTAAACTCACCACATTAAATCATCAGGGACTTGGTATTCTCCATAAGCGTCATCGCTTTGGGTTTCATCCGGCTTGGCTGCTTTGGCCTGTTTCGGGTCGTTGTGGTAAATCACCCGTTTTTCATCCCGATGGGCAATTTTTTTGGCAATCTCCGCAACCACCAATTCATATTGATCACCGAGTTTAACAATGGCCAGTTGGCCTTTGTTGAGTTTGGTTTGGGTGGCTTCAGTCACATATTTTCGCTTGATCTTGCGGCCATCGGCAAAATTATAAGCCACATCGCCTTCTTCCCGAGGCAGTTTGTTGCGTTCAATGAGCTGCTTAATTTGCGCGGCGGTTTCTTTGCGCTTGATTTTTTCCCGCATTTTTTGGTTGAGCTCACGGTCATAGGCCACTTTGGCCGCTTGTTCTTCTTGCACAACCTCTTGTTCTGGGTTGATGAGCTCGGTTTTCTGCTTGGTTTTGCGTTGTTTTTTGTATTTCTGACGGGTTGCCTGTGCGGCCTTTTTCGCTTGTTTTTCGTTTACCAAGCCTGCTTGTAATAATTGGTCACGCAACGAAATGCTCATTATCCTCTCCTTTGGCAGCACAACACGGTGTTATTGTTTAGGTTTAGGGCTGTGGGTTAACCCAACTTTCCCAACGTGGTAATTATGACAGACCAAACAGCCGTCGTTGTTCGCATCATCATGATGACACTGCATACAAATGTTTTCTTAATGGGTTTGAAGTCATAGAGTTCGTCAGGCGTGTTGGCGGTTAGCTCGTGACACACTTGGCAGCCCTTTTCGGACTCATTACTATACGCCCGATGTGGGGCATGTTTAAAGTGAATTAAGGCTTCTTGTTCTGCAACCGGGCGTTGTACGCGCCAAGCATAACTGGCTTTGTCTGTGCGTGTTTGGTTGCTTTCGACAATGGCTTTGCAGGTGTCTTTGCCTGGCAATTTGTTGGCGTCACTGACGTGGCAGTGCACGCAGGTTGCCGCCGCAGGTCGGTTGTCCGGTTGTTTGTCGAACTGGTGGGCTCGGCGTTGTGCGCTGGGGGTTTGCTCGTTGTCGGTATATAAAAAGTCTAAAAAGTCACTGGCGTTGTCGCACTCGGTTGCTTTCGCGGGCTGTAATATGGTTTCGTACCAACGTGTGAGTAACCCATCGGCGTGGAAGATTTTCCGTTGTGTGTGTGTGCAGTCGGCATCGTTGGCGCAAAATTTACGCCCCAGTGTTTTCAGGTCTTTTTTTGTTTTGCCTCGAAATTTGAGGTCGGCGAGGTTGGCAAGCTCGGCTATTTTACCCGTGTTTTTACCGTGACAGCTGTCGGTACAGGTTGGATAAAAAGTGTCCGGCCACATGGTGACGCCTTCCGCATCCAATTGGTGACATTGGGCGCAGGCCAGGCCGGCATGTTTTTCTTCACTGCGGTGGTTGTAGCGAATGGTTTTTTCCGCTTGAGTGACGACGACCGAGTTTGGAAAACGCGATTTAAACTCAGGATGATCCTCCGTGAAGCTTTTAAACGTGCGGCTGTGGCAGGTTTGGCATTGTTGGTTGGTCAATGCGGAGAGGTCATGTTTGGAGGATTGGTGTTCTTTGTGGCAAGTGGCACAAGCCAATGCGCCCCAGCTTTTTTCGGGTGCCGGTTGGCCGCTGACTTGGCTGATGTCGTGTGTGATCTTGGCTAAAATCTCAGGGTCACGCGTGTGCGGGTCTGTGTTGAATGAACCGAGGTCATGACAGGTTAAACATAACTTGCTGTCATCCAAGGAGCTATCTTGCTGTAAAATTTTACTGGCCCACTCTAAAGGCCCTTGGTGGACGACCATGTGGCAGTCCACACAGCCATCAGTGAAGGTTTCGTGGGGGGGTAAAACGTCCCCAGGGGAGATAAACCCCATCATTTGTTTGGAGAATAGGTTGTGATCCGTGTTGCCCGCAATCAATAAGACCAGCAAGCCAATGGTTAAACTGAACAACCAGCGCGTGACCAACCCACGCTTTGCTCGCAGGGTTCGAACGGGCACGCAACAAGGCTCTTGATGCGCGCATTGACCATTCGAGAGTGGCCCATCGGTGCACGGTTTGTTGGTGCCGTCGCCATCTTTGCGACGACAGTACCATTGCCCATCCTGTTGTTCAGGGTGGCATTGGTAACTGGCACGACAATGCCCTTTGGCATTTGGCCCCATGTGGCAGCCTTGTGCGTGTCCACATTGCCATTTTTGGGTGGGACGGTCGTATTGACTGTGATTGGGTGAGTTATCTTGTAGTGTCGGCACTTATAGGATTCCAGTAAACGCATGAACAACGATGACGTGTAAAACCAAAATAACGAGCAGTGTGTATGCCACAGGAATGTGTACAAACAACCAATATTTTAGAATACCTTGACGTGTGTATTGCCAGTCTAGTTTTTGTTTGAATTTGATCCAGTCGGCAATCTCTGCGACGACTTTTTGTTCATTCGCACTGACTGAATAGGATAAGTAGTCGATCACCTGTAAGAGCTCGTGAGCGGGGGATTTCCTATACAGTAAACGCGATAAAATTGGGCTTGGGGCGGCAAAAAAAGGGCTTAATTGTTGTCGGTAAAAATCGTCCAGTGTGGTGGAGCCGGAGGTTTCCACACCTTGTAAAATCAAATCTTCTACGGCTTCTTTGGCTTGTAATACCAAACCAGGAATGCGCTCAAATACAACCGTTTCTTGGCTGTCAGCCAATTCGGCAGATAACTTGCGTGAGAGGAAAATACCGAGGATGCCACTGAGGCTGATGATGCCAAATAAGGTGCTGAGGAGGACATCCAAGCCACCTTGGGGCACGGTAAAATCAATGTGGAAAAAAAAGATGATGAGTAAAAAAACACCCGCATATAAATGCAATTGTAACCAACTGGAGGCCGTCCATAAGCGCACGAAGGGTAATTTTTTGCGGGCATTGAATAAGGTTAATACGACGATGCCGAATAATAAAATCCAACCGCTTAAAAAGTCACTGTCGTCGTGCAGGCCAGCGGCTTGCCAGAGTATGCTGGAGAGGGTGACGCATAATAAAGCCGCGAATATCAGTAGATGGTATACACGTCTTTTCAGAAACAGTTTCATCGGTTTAACCACCTTACTAAGGATTCGCTATCACTCATGTCCATACGCACTAAAGCGTCATGCGCGCAGGCGCGTTCACAAGCAGGGGAAACGTGTAAATGTTCAATGCATAAGTCACAGCTGGTGGCTTTTTGAATGGGTTGTTTGCTGTTTTTATCACGAATGTAATGCCCATGCTTATCCCGCACGTTAATCATTTGGATGTTATCATAGGGGCAGCTATTTGCACAGGTATGGCAGCCAATACACGTCTCATCGTTAATCACGACCCAGCCAGCTTTTGAGTCTCGGTGAATGGCACCGGTCGGGCAGCCGATCATACACACAGCATCACTACAATGCATGCACGCATTGGCGACCATGATTTGGTCGTGAATTTTGCCTTGTCGGATAAAACGCGGGTTGTTGTTATGCACGCTGGCACAGGCACTCACACAATCATCGCAGTGTGTGCAACGGGCTAAATCAATTAACATGGTTTGCGTGCCATTGACAAAACGGTGGTCAATCAAAAAATTCATCATGTCATTGCCGACGCTGACCACGGCTTGATTGACGGAGGGGAAAAATAAGGCCGGTAGCTCAGTGGGGGGGTGTCGGTCAATGAGTGTGCTTTCTACCACATACGCAGGGAGCACCAACACATCGGCATACCCAATGGCGCGTATGCTGCGTTGGTAACCCACGCGGTTATCCGGGTTCAGGTGATTGTGGCTAATTTCTTCTAAACCAAAGATGTCGCCACGCCGTAATACAGCTAAAGTACGCTCCCCTTGGGCTAATTTTACACTGACCCGAGCAAATCCAGAGCGGATCATAAATAACGATTCGGCATAACTGCCTTCTTCAATGATCACCGTTTCGGTGTCGGCGCTTTCGTATTTGTCCGTATACCAATCTAGCTTGCCATAGGTTTGAAATGCCGTTTGTTGAATCAGTAAGTCTTGCATGTCTGGGTCTAATTCTGCCCAGATGGTTGGCACCGGTTGTGTGTCTGCCGGGGTTTCTTCGGTGGTGATTTTTGCATTAAACGGCGCATGGTTACGTAAATAAGCTTTTAAGCCAAAATCACGGTAATTTTTGTTGATTTCTTGTTTGAAGATGGCATCTTTTTGCATCAGCGCTCGCAGGCCTTGCCAACGCACTTCCAGGAGTACGGCATCGCCTTCTGAGAAAATGCTGGCGGTGCGTTCGGTGCGGGCTAAGGCGGCGATTTCACCAAAGTGTTGGCCTTCAGACATGGTTTCGGTGCGTGCTGGGTCGGCCAATACATGTTCGAGTACGGTGGTTTTTAAGCGTGCATGTTGGGTGCTTGGGTCGTAGTCCACTTTGTCGGACTCATACAAAGCAACGTTGCGGCTTTCGGGTTCAAGATCCTGGCTGAATAACGTGCGGATATGCTGCCACACACCATGGCGGCTTTTTTTCGGTTGGTGGCCTAATTCTTCTTCGGTTAAGGGTGGGTTTTTAACCACACGTACCTGGCCTTGCAAAATGAAAAAGGCCGAGTGTCCATAATCCCCATGGCGAATAATCAAATCGCCTTTTTGATACTCGCGCACCGCAGCATCTACCTGCAAAATGGCACGAATGGGGTTGCTCGCCTCTAGCGCGGTTTTATGCTGCGCGAAGGTGTCCGCATCCATCTCGGGTTCAGCGTTTTTTAAACGCGTTAACGCGTTGTCGATGAACCGATGTTGAATGTCACGAAAGGGCGCATGTTGAAATAGCGTTTTTATGTGCTGTTCAACATCGCCGAATGGCCGACGTTCAGGCGTCGTAATCTCCGCTGCCATACTTTTTACCACTTTGTCATTAAAGTCTATTTAGTTAGGCTTATTAGCCTTCATCTTTGTCGGTAGCAGGTCTGTTAACTTGACCAAACGTGCGCCTTTGCCTGCATATTCTCGTTCAAAATTCTGTGCTTGGGTTGAGATAAATTCCGCCACTTTGAGCAAGGCGGTGTGTTGGTTTGGGGCCAAATTGGCGTGTGTATACGCCTGTATCACTTGGGTGATGATGGCCTCATTATGGCGCTGCTGAATGGCCTTTAATTTGCTGGCAGCCGCCTGTATGCGTTGCTGCATGGCTTGGCTAAAAGCACCGACTGAAGTGGCTTTTGCCAGCGCTCGCAAGCTGTATTCTAAATCCACCATTTGCCCGATGACATATTGAACACGTTGATACTCAATCGACCGAGGCGGGTTGTTGGATGACCTCAAAAAATGATGCCGCAACTCCCCTTGTGACCAGGCCACCAATTCGAAGGGCTTATCCGCACTGTGTTGGCCAACATTGACCAAACGTTCTGCCGAGATGGTGTGGCATTGGAAGCATTTTGTGGCCATATTATATATTTGGTTTGCGGGTAACATGCCCAATTTAACCCGTTCTGTGTATCGCCATTGTTTGTGCGCCGGGGTTTCTTGGGTGCGTTTAATGTCTGTGTCTGAGGCATTCAATTGCACACAGGCCGCCGCACTGTCTCCGCCGTAACAGTCGTGCACCGCCAACCATTGGCTTGCCGGGGCGTGGCAGGATTCACACGCTGGGCCTGTTTCTGGCAAAGTTTCCCCGTCGCTTGTGAGCACCGTATAATGGCAAGACCAGCATACGTTGCGGGTTTCATCCAGGTCAGTTAACTGCATCGCTTGGGCCATTTTTTGGCTATCTTCGCGTTCATAAAAATATTCACTTTTGGCATGTTTGGTTTTTTCCCACGTTCGATATTCATCATCATGGCAGCTTTCGCAAGCGGATGGCCCGAGCATGTCAGCGGCTAGGCTGGTGTTGCATAGCGCATAAAACATCAGGCCGAATAGGCTGTGGCATCTCGTGTCAATGACTCACATCCAACACAAGATCCCCTTTCGGGTACGCCACACAGGGCAAACATAAGCCATTTTCTGGCTGCGAACCGTTATTATGCGTGACTTGGCCTGAGCGAATGGCGGTTTCACAGGTGCCACAATCCCCCGCACAACACCCAGAATCTAAGTGAATGTTGTGTTTTTCTGCCAATTCCAGCAATGTGCCTGAACCGGGCGTCCACCGGATTTTTTCATCACCAAAGGTGACCCAGGCTTCGGCCAGGTCGGTTGTTTGTTCGGGCACCACTACTTGCTTGCCACCAAAACCTTCCCAATGAATCTGTGTTTCAGCAACGCCCCAGGTTTGTAGGCCGTGGATGAGGGCATTCATCATGGCTAATGGCCCACACAGATAGTATTCGTAATCTTTGTGGGGCAATAAACGCTGTAGTAATTCGATGCTGATATGTTCTGCCTGTTGGTAATCAACGCCCAATTGTTCTTCTGTTTGGGCTTGGTCGTAACAAATATGTAGATGAATGTTCGGGTGTTTCTGGTCTAACGCTTTTAGATGCTGTTGCATGATTTGTGCTTGGCTGTTTTGTACCCCATAAAACAACCAAACATCACGGTGGCTATGCGTGGCCACAATGGCATTCAGCATACTTAAAATGGGGGTGATGCCGATCCCGGCGCCCATGAGGACAATGGGTTTAACATCGTTCATGTCTAAGTAAAATGCACCCGAGGGGGCTTTCACATCCAAATAGGCATCGACCGCTAACGTGTGAAAATAATGTGAGGCCAGCCCATCGGCTATGTCTGTTTGATCCGCCGGTGCGGATAAGCGCTTGATGGTGACGCGGTAAGCGGATTGTTCGGCCTCATATTCTGGGCTGTCGGATAAAGAATAACAGCGCACCACCGGGGTCGATTGTCCTGGGATTTTTAATTGGAAGGTTAAAAACTGCCCTGGCTGGTAAGCGGGAATGGGTTTTTTATCGTGAGGCACCAAATAAAAGGAGTGGATATCTTCGGCACTGTTTTCAGCTTCAATACGTTTAATTTCAAACTTGCGCCAGCCACTCCAGCTTAATAATTCATTTTGTTTGGTCTGGTTACGCTGCATGGCCAGTTGTACAGAGGCTTCCCATTCCATAATGGATAAGCGGTGTTGATGGGCTTCATAAGCCATGTGCCGCACACTGTTTAAAAACCACATCATCATCTGCGCAAAGGCCAAGAAGATGATTAAAAACCCAATCCATTGTGCAATCAATACACCGGATACTGTTTTATCCGCCACCGCAGGTATCACGTGGGTTAAATAAGCCCCCGCCGCATATACCGTGATCAGCAGCGCTGCACCCAAAGATAGGATAATAAAAAATAACACCACGGAACTTAAACTGGCTGTTGCGCTCAGGCGCTTGGTATCACCGAGGTTTGCTTTCATGCTCATGTGTTCATCTCTTGTTTTTCTCGTTCATTGCGGTGCCATTAGATACGACCGGCCTATTCAAAAAATAGTCATGATTACGGCATAGCACAAGCCTGGGTTGAAAATTTAAAATTCACCTTGCAGTATTGCGCTGAATGAATATGGGTGTCCTGTGCAGGACACCCAATAGAGAGCGGGAGGAGAATGGCTAAATCACGAATTATTTTTTCAGTGATCGAGTTAAGCCGAACAATCCAATGCCAAATAACCAGAGCGTTGCTGGCAGCGGTACGCTTGCATTGAGAGATTCAGCAAAGATGAAATTGCCGAAAAGTTCATTGTCACTTGTGCCAATAGTTTCGAAAACTGATATTGTGTCAAAGGCCGTTGTTGATTGAAGTCCGACAAAGGTCAATGCATCATCTATTGGCTCAACGGTGAATGAGCCGAGTCTTGTACCGAAACGTCCCCCGCTTATCAGGGTGATTAAAAAAGTTGAATCAGCACAATTGAGTACGCCGCAGGTATCAATGGTGGGGGTGGGTCTGGGAAAAACGGGTATTGAGGGTTCATGAATATCAAACCCAAACCCAAGCACGGGTCTATCTATAGTAACTTGAAAATTTTCAAACCCAAACCCCATTGCATTGCCCGTTAGTAAGCTAGAAAATCCATTAGAAATAGCAGCTGTATTCCGAGTGAGGGTGAGGTTGGGTGAAGGTAAAAAAAGCTCAGTAACAGAGAATGTGTTAAGGAATGCTGCCTTGTCTGAAAACAAAATGATGTCTGCATAGGCGGGGGATATAGAAGAGAGGGTTAGCAGTAATCCTGCGAATATTGGTTTCATGTTGATGGTTACCTTTTTTATTGAAGTAAATAAAAGTACATGGGTTAAACATAAAAATATGGATAAATAAAATATTTTATTCATCTTTTTATGTTTAACTATTTGGTGATAACCAGTGACTTAAATTCAGTTGCAGTGCTTCAGATAAAGACGTGATGTTATCTGCATATAAGCTCTGTAAGATGGGTCGCAATGTGTCTGTAATCGGGGGAGCCAGCGCGTTAACGTTGATTTTTTTGTTGATAAACGCGGATGGCCAAACGCGATAAATATGCGCCTTGGGAATGTTGATGTAAGCACAGATCTCTTCAAGAAAGGCCTTTGGGTCATGGGATAAATTGTCATACAACATGAGTTTGAACTGTTCAAACGGAAACACGCTCACCCAGGTTCGAATGGTTTGCTCGTAATCACCCATTTTCAGGGAGTGATCCTGTGTGAATTCTTGGATAAACCAATCATCGGTCAGATCATCATAATTGAGCTTTTGGTGCACAATGTGCATTCTTGCTTGTGACCAAGCGCGCTCTATGGGGTTTCTTAAAATGAAAATGATTTTTAGGTCAGGGAAGTGTTGGTGGATTTTTTCAATCGTAGACACGTCCAATAAGGCATAAGTGGGCGATATATCCCCACCAATGTCATTATGGGAAAATAAGGATTTATACCAAGCGATTTTTTCAGGTTCAAAATTAGACCAAAAATTGATTTCATTCTGAATGTTGCCTGTGCTCGTTTCCCCCTTTTTTGTGGCAGATGTGTACTCTGCCTCCAACGCTTCTCGACTGAGATTGGGGTTGGATTTTTGTAGGCGTGAGTATAAATCAATCCCCGCCAAACAGGTGAATAACCAGGTTGAACCCGCTCTCTGAGCGCCAATGACCATAAAAGTCAGCATGGTAAAAAACCACGCAAAAAATTTTGTAAATTCATAATTATTTTTTTATTTTTATTATTTTTTAGGGTGTGTTTATTCAAACTAGGATAAAACAGAGTCCCATCTAGGTCAAGGCTCCCGTTTTATTTTTTTAAGCGTAATATCCCCTTGGGGTATATACCCATTGTCGTTCTCCAACCTGAATACACCGGGTCTGGGAGCTGCCAATCTGTACCAGCGTTAGCATATCCACATCCTCAACCTGTAACTGCGCCAACGTGATCACGCTGACTTGCTCATTCTCACGGGTTAAATTTTTACCCAAAATAACAGGAGTCTCTGGGCTGCGGTGTGCCATCAGGATGGTTTTCGCCGCGGCTAGCTGCCAGCGGCGTTTCTTTGAAACGGGGTTGTAAAACGAGATCACAAAATCCGCACTCGCCACCGCTTGAATGCGTTTTTCAATCACGGCCCAAGGGGTTAATAGATCGGATAATGAAATCGCACAGAAATCATGCCCCAGGGTTGCCCCCAATTTGGCCGCAGCCGCTTGCATGGCACTGATGCCGGGAATGACTTGAATCTCCACCTCTGACCAAGCTGACTCGGGTTCTAGGCCTTGTTCAGCACGGTCAAGCAATTCAAACACCAGCGTGGCCATGGCAAAAATACCCACGTCACCACTGGAGACCAGTGCAGTGGTTTTGCCTGCGGCGGCTAAATCCAGGGATAAACGCGCACGCTCTGTTTCTTGGCCTAACGCAAGATGATGCTGCTGTTTGTCCGCCACAAGATCACCCAAGAGGCTTAGGTACAAGCCATAAGCGACGATATCACTGCTGTGTGCGAGCGCTTGTCTGGCGGCGGGGGGTAACAATGCTGGATCACCGGGGCCGGTACTGACCACATACAGTTGCTTCATGATGCTGTCCTTTGCGTATTGATTGGGTAACTCCTGGCGATGGCGCAGGTGGCGCGGGGCGTTTTTTGTTTGGTTAGGATTAGCTCAGCCGGTTGTGCTGTGTGTGTGCTGGCGCTGACCAACGCAGCGGCTTCTGCAACACCATACACGCCGACCGCTTGGTAAACGATGTCCGAGCGTTCGCTGAGTAAATGCTCAACGGCGCGTAACGCCGGTACTGAATGGGTTTCGAAACCCCAATCATATTGCTCACTGAGGGCGATAAATCCCACTTCATCGGCTTTAACATCAAGGCTTGACAAGGCTGTAATCTCACCAATTTTGAGTTTCGCCTGGGTTAAACAGTGTTGCAATAAGGCGTTTAAATGGTGCTGATCACAGCCTCTTTCACAGCCCATACCCACCACATAAATCGGGTTCAGATAGGCTTGGGCGGTGGTCAGCACCAACTGCGCTTTAAGCTGTTGGGCGATGTTTTGCGCGAGTGCATTGGCACCGCCTTCGTGGCCAGATAATAAGGGGATGACGAATCGACCCTGCTCATCTAACACCAAAATCGGCGGGTCGGTGTGTTTGTGTTGGAGAACGGGGGCCAGTGTGCGCATCACAATCCCCGTGGCGCAGATAAAAGCCATGGCTTGCCCTTGGTGAAAGCGCGCCTGTATGTTCTGTTGAAATGGTTTTGGCCGGTGTGCCAGTTGCACGGGCAGGGATAAAGATTGTTGCATCCGCTGCGCCAGTTGTCGCCCAGGCTCGGTTAAACTGATGATGCACAAGGGCAGGCTCATCATGCGGCCTGGTCAGGCTTTCGGCTGACCAGTAACAATGAGAAATAGGGCGCAGGGCCGCTCAAGGTGCTCACATCCCGTACAATTTTTTCCTGTTCACAGGTTAAATACTCACTGTAAAGGGTGTCTTGTGTGCGTTCGCAGGATGCTATTAAGGCCAATAGCCGCGGTCTTTGTCGGCCGACCTTCAGAATAACCAGGTGGTCGAATTGGCATAATGCGGCTTGGATCTGTGCATCGCTATTGCGACCATTCAGCACGGCGAGGTTCTCCTGTAATTGGCATAACGGTTGTAGCGTTTGCGCGCTGACTGCTTGTACTGCACTGATACCGGCGACCACTTGGCAGGGATAATCAGCCCCCAAACGTGCGAGTAAATACATAAACGAGCCATAAAATAAGGGATCGCCCTCACACAAAAATGCGACTTTTTGGCCTCGGTCTAAATAACTGGCAATCGTTTCTGCGGCCGTATCATAGGCTTGATTGGCCAATTGCCGATCTTTATCATAATGCATTGGAATCGGTAGGTGAATGGCCTGTGGGTTCTGCCTGAGTGATGGCAGGGCGATTTGTTTGGCCAACGAAACCTGTGCTTGATTTTCAAGATAAGCCACCACATCGGCCTGTCGAATGGTTTTATCCGCTTTCAGTGTGAGTAACTCAGGGTCACCAGGGCCAAGGCCAACACCAATCAAGGTGCCAGTGTTTGCTTGCTTGGGGCTCGGTAAATCGAGCGCTTTATACAGCGTGATTAAAGTCACGGGTAACGCTGGGCGCATGAATAACTGGCCAGCAAGAGACTCGCGCTTTTTCAGCGCAATTTCCAGCCACTGATGATCTTCTAGATGTTTGGCTTGAATAAATTGCAAACAATGGAGTTTGCTGGCTTCGGTAACCGCAGAGACAACCAGAGTGCCGCCGGGTAATAGATGTTGCCATGCTTGGTGTAAAATCGCGCTGAGTTGGCCACCATGGCCACCGATAAATACCTTGTTGGGTGGCGGCAGCCGTGACCAGCAGTCCAGCACGTTGGCATGCTGCACGGTGACATTGCGCATCACACCAAAGCGCGCAATATTTTGTCGCAATAGATCGACCCGCTGGTCATTTTGCTCAATCGCGATGAGCTCGCCAAAGCGGTTGTAGCGCGCCCATTCAACCGTCACACCACCACAACCGGCACCGATGTCCCAGCCGATATCCCCTGTGGTTGGTTGCAGCGCAGCCAGAATATGTAAACGGATGGCTTGTTTGGTGAGTAAACCTTTGCCCGCCTCACCATCTGTCGCGAAGGCATCATCGGCGATGCCGGGAAATTCTGGGGTGATGGGGCTGCCGACACCTTCGCATTGAAACAAGGTGACGTGCAGTGGATCAAATATTTTTTGTGTTTGGCGTAAGGCATCAACACTGAAATGTTGAATGCATTCATCGGGATACCCTAAGCGCTCACACACCCACATGGTCGAGGCGTCGAACCCGAGTGTGGCTAACAAGGTCGCGACGGCTTTGGGTTGGCTTTGGGCATCGGTGAATAGCGCAAAATAGCGGTGCCGTCGTAAGCGTGGGATTAACGTGGCTAAGGGGCGGCCATGGCAGCTAACGACCGTCATATCCTGCCAAGGTAAACCCAGGCGATGACAGGCCGTTTGTATGCTGGAAACATTGGGATAAAATTGTTTTTTTGCTGCGGGATATTGCTGCGTAAGCCATTGGCCAAGGCCATAAAATAACCCATCGCCAGAGGCCAAAAGGCTAATATTCTGAGCCGTGATGCTTGCGAGTAGCGGGGGTAAATCACTCAGCGGCGCAGGCAGTGGATAAAATTGCAGCGCTGGATTGTGCTGTAATAAGCCTAAATGCGCCAGGCTGGCCCATTGGCGGGCACTGCCAATCACATAATTAGATTGCTTTAATGCCGTTATCGCGGCTGAATCTAGCTGTGCATCTGCGTGCATGCCGAGGCTAATAAGGTGTAACACGGGTTCATGCATGTTAACAATACAGCCCTTGATGTAAGCGCAACAGCGCATTAAACGTTCCGGCGGTTAATGCGCTGCCACCTTGCCTACCTTCAACCGTTATGCACTCAAAACCGAGTGCGGTATGGTGCTGTATCATGGCCGCCTTGGCTTCACTCGCGCCAATAAACCCCACCGGTATGCCGATGACCAATGCGGGTTTCGCAGCGCCCTGGTCTATCATTTCAAGTAATCGAAATAACGCAGTTGGGGCGTTGCCGATTAATACAATACTGCCAGACAAATACGCCGGCCATTTCGTCAAGGCGGTCATGGTGCGGGTTTCACCGCGTTGTTTGGCTAATTCGGGGATATCGTGGTCATTTAAAAAGCAATAAGGTGTTGTGGTGAGCAGGCGTTGGGTTAAACCATGTTTGACCATGTTAACATCGCATAAAATAGCTTGCTGGCGCGATATAGCTTCACATCCGGCTGTGATCGCATGGGGGCTGAAATAAGCCGCGCTGGCAACATCCGGGTCACCACAGGTGTGCACTAGGCGCATGGCGATTTGTGCTTGTTCTGGGGTAAACCGGTTTAAGTCCGTCAGCGCGCGAATTTGCTGAAAACTTTGGCGTTCAATGTTTAGTGGGTCTTTCTCATAAGCCAAGGACAACATGCGGATACTCATTGGTTATGGTGGTGATGCTCCGCATCTGTACCCACACCTTGTACATGGTGGTGGTGGCTTGCTTGTGGGGTGCCGACTTTGTGTTCCTGCCCGACAATCTGTGTGCGGTATTGGCATAACTGGCAGTTCATATTGGGGTGACCATGTTCGGCCTCGTGCAGCTTGTCATGAAAAGCCGCCAGCACTTGAGGGTGGTCATTCAGATACGGTGCTTTGACCACTTGAATCTCGGGGTGTTGTGTTTGAAAGGCATCAGCCCAGGCATCAATTTTTTTCACCAGTCGGCCCGTAAATAAAAAATAGGGGAACAGCATAATGCGTTTAAAGCCCAAACCAACGCATCGTTCTAAGGCTTCTGGTACCAGTGGTGTGGTCACACCGCTAAAACAGGTGGTGGCCCAACCAAAACCCATGCCTTCTTCCAACATGCGCGTGATCTTGCAAATGTTGGCGTTGGCATCGGGGTCTGAGGCGCCGCGCCCGACAGTCACCAATAAGGTTTCAGCCCGGTTATAATCAGCGTCTAAATCGGCTTCTGCTTGCGCAATGCGGGCACGCGCAGCTTGCAACATGTGTGCGGATACGCCGAGCTCTGCGCCATAAGTGATGGTTACGTTTTTCTCGGCTTGGAGGTGGTTTAATTCGCTGGGGATGTCATTTTTGGCATGCATGGCGGCCATTAACATGCCGGGAATTGCGGTAATCTGCGTTGCGCCTTGTGCGATCAACGTATCAATGCCTTCTGCAATGATGGGGCTGGCGAATTCCAGAAAACCATAAGCGACGTTACGGTCAGGGTAAGCTTCGCGGAAATGCCTTTCTAACTGTTTAAATTCGGCCACGGCTTGTGGATCTCGTGAGCCATGGCCGACAAACAATATGGCGGGTTTTTCAGATGCCATGGTAAACCTCCTTATTATGATGACTGCAACTGCACGCATGCCTGCACACAGGATGTGATCTCCGTATAACACTGAACCGCCGGTTCAAAAAAGGGGCGAGCCAACAGAATCACCGGTATGTTCAATGCCCTGGTCGCGAGTATTTTCGCAAAACTGGCCATGCCACCGCTGTTTTTACTCACCACCACATCAATCCGATGCTGTTGCATCAGGGCCATTTCCTGCGCCACAGAAAATGGCCCTTTGGATAATCGATACACAATATCGCGATGAAGCATCGTTGGCGGAGTGATTTGCCGAACGAGCCACGGTTGGCCTGGCATTTTCTGTTTCAGTAAGGGTGTTATCGATTGTCCGATGGTCCACAAAGGGCGCTGATATAAAGCCATAGGTTGCAGCACATCAGTCAGGCGGTTAACGCTGTGCCAAGTGTCTGCATCCGTGCTCAACCAGGGGCTACGATACAACTGTACCAATGGAATGGCAAGCGTACCAGCGGTTTGACGGGCCTGTTGTGAGATCTGGCCTGCGTAAGGGTGTGTCGCATCGAGTAACACGCCGATTTGCTGATCACGGCAATACCGAGTTAACCCAGCGACATCCTCGTGAGCAAAGGGGCTAAATCCTCCGCTGATGATGGGACAAGGTAAGTCGGGCGTGCATACAGTGCCTCGCTGACTGTAGATAACAGGAATATTAAGCTGGCATAGCGCTTGTGTCAGTTGTTTTGCTTCGGCCGTGCCACCGAGTAATAGTATGGGGGGTATGCTCACGTCGGGATCTTTGGGGGTTATTTGTTCGACAGGAGCTCAAGCATGTGTTGTCTTTCTTTAGGCGACAAGTGTTTGAGCATTTCATCCGGTGATAAATCTTTGATTCTTTCTTCAGGTGACAAGTGGTTAAGTATTTCATCAGATGACAAATGTTTAAGCATCTCATCAGGTGACAAATGTTTAAGCATCTCATCAGGTGATAAATCTTTGAGCATCTCATCAGGCGACAAATCTCTAATTCTTTCTTCAGGTGACAAGCGCTTGAGCATCTCATCAACCGATAAATTATCAACCAACTCTGAGCGTTGTTCATCTGTCAACATGGTGAGCAGTTCTTTCGGCAAGTCTCTTTGAAAATCTTCGACCGTATAGGTCATATCCAGTACCTCACGAGAATATAGCATTTTGATAATGTTGCTGATGTCCGACATTTTCCAGCGGTAGCGCTGTTGCCCAAAAATATACCCTTTGGGCGTGCTGCTAAACAGCTGCCAAATCGCATTGCGATCCACTGCTGGCATCTTATTCAAGACCAAGAGCCGGATCGATCTTACTCCCCATTGTACGTCAAAAACACCGGTTTGTATCTCGCGCAGCTTGTTGTGCTTGCTTTCGCGGATGAGTTTCTCAGGGTGGCGTGTGCAGACAGCATATAAGCTAAATTGATCCACGGGTAATAGATCATCCATAGTCGGGCTGATTTGCTTTCGATAGTTAACGAAATGACCGATTAACTCATCCAGTGCCCATGCATCCATGGGTTCTCTCAACGATTTGTAACTGAGTAGATTATGCGTCGATAGATTATCAAATCCATCCGGCAGTGATTCTGGCGGAGGATCAGATGAGATTTGTTCGATGATGATGGCGTCTAGGAATTGCTGTTTTAGGGATAAATCCTTTTCCAGTTCAACGGTGTAATTGGTGTTCCAAAAAAAGTCCGTGAGGGTACAACCGAATGCGCGGTGCCATGGAATCATAGTGAGAACCAAGGGTGAAAAATGCAATCTATCGGTTTTTCGAGTGCTTGGCAAATCCCGCGCCATTTTTTCGAGCGGTACGGGTGGCAGAATCACTCAATGTGATTGGGTCTAATCGGGTTTTATTGGCTTGAAAGAAGATCAAGCATTTTTTGTCTTTCTTCCGGCGACAAGTTTCTGATTTTTTCCTCAGGCGATAAGTGCTTGAGCATCTCATCAGGTGACAAGTCTCTGATTCTTTCCTCAGGCGATAAGTGTTTGAGCATCTCATCAACGGGTAAATGATCAATCAATGCTGAACG
>Ga0256847_1000290_pt1 | contig 33511 bp, 13 predicted proteins | sample TeddybearmetaG_FD_189099 | JGI IMG/M metagenome (GOLD analysis project Ga0256847, IMG submission 189099) | Hydrothermal vent microbial communities from East Pacific Rise, Pacific Ocean - Teddybear | ecosystem: Environmental > Aquatic > Marine > Hydrothermal vents | place: Pacific Ocean: East...
ACCCCCACCCCCCCCCCCCACAGAACCCATCGAGCGGATTTCCCGGAACTTTGCGTTGAGCCGACATCAGTCATATAATCTCGGTTTTTGATTTGGGGTAACATCATGGCGCAATCAATCTCTGGGTTTGGCTATCTTGCCAGTGGCATCAGGTTGCTCACACAACCGGGCATTAAACGGTTTGTTGTGATGCCTGTATTGATCAATATCGTGGTATTTTCCGTCATGATTTATATCGGCGTACAGCAGTTTACGCAATTGATGGACTGGATTTTACCTGCGGAGGCTTGGTATTCCGTCATCCGCCCCTTGTTGTGGCCATTATTTGCCATCACGGCGGTATTGATTGGGTTTTTCACCTTCAGCATGCTCGCCAACATCATTGCCAGCCCCTTTAATAACCTGCTGGCGCAACGCGTTGAAGAACATCTTAGTGGTCAAACCTTATCCGCGAAAAGCATGGAATTAAGCATTATGAATAGCTTGCGCAATGAAGTCCGCAAAATCACGTATTCGCTTTCTCGCGCCATTCCCATTCTGATTTTGTTCTTAATTCCTGTGGTGAATGTGGCAGCGCCGATTATTTGGTTTTTATTTGGTGCGTGGATGATGACCATTCAATATGCGGATTTCACCATGGCCAATCATAATTTGCCCTTTGATGAGCAGAGAAGGCGTTTAAAAGCACAAAAAGTTGCATCCTTGGGTTTTGGCACCGCCGTTACCTTAATGACCTTAACCCCTATCCTCAATTTTATTGCGATGCCAAGTGCGGTTGCCGGTGCGAGCAAAATGTGGGTGGAGAGGTTGCGTGATATGGATTAACCGACCTTACGCAGCACACCGCAGCGCTAATGCGTCTAAATTGGCGGATTGTTTCATCATGTCGGCAAATAACATTTCGACTTGGCGATCAGACAAGCCCAAGTCAGCCAACAATAGGTAGGGTATCTTGCCATCACTGGCATCCCCAATACCGATACGTTTTAATAAATGATTGGCGATTTTGGTCAACGCAGAATATTGCCAATAGGCGCCCCGATAATCTGCGCTGTGGTGTTCTTTTTGCGTGACCACAATGGCTTCTGGCATGTGCCAGCCTTTCATCAACCACGCGCCGAGCTGGCCATGCCCCATACCCAACACATGTTTCGCTTGGCCCATACCAATCGCATGTTTTTCCAAGGTCGTAATCGGTGAATCTGGGTTCGCGGCAACCAGTTTATTCAGCAGTTTAAATTCAGGCTGAAACAAGTGGCCAAACAATAGGAAACCAACATTGTGCAATAAACCGGACAGGTAGGCTAAATCGGGCTTAATCGGATCCGTTAATTTTTCTGCGGCTAAAATCTTCACAAAACGCGCACAATATGTCGCATGTCGCCAGTGCGCTTTTAAGCCTAAGGGGCCTTCAAATGGGATTTCAAAGGGTTTGGTTAACGCAAAACCTAAAGTAATTTGTTTGGCCGCATCAAACCCTAAAGATTCCGCAACGGCTTGCTGAATATTGTCTGATGTTCGGTTGGTCTGGGAGTGTACATAATCGAGTAATTGAGCGGCAACTTGGCTATCTTCTTCAATCATCCGGGTCAGCTCTTGAACGCTAGATAGACCTTCTTGAATTTCTGAAATACGCCGAATATGGCTAGGCAGCTTTGGAATCGCGTACAATCGTTCAAAACGCTTTTTAATCTCACAATCCACGGTTAAACAATCCTCGGCTATGGGTGCCGTACGCATATCGCCAGAACCGAAACGTCGATAATACATCGTTTCCAAGGCTAAATTTTCGCGGGAGAACGGTGCCCAAAGTGCTTGCTCCGTTAATTGCTGATACGCTTTTCCATCCACGCACATGACTTCAGTGTGGTTGCCTGCTTCAAAATACACTTTGGATAATTGTCGGACTTTTGGATCTATCACCATTTCGACATGATCATGCATGCCAATCGGTGGGTGCACACCACATTCACATTCTTTGAATAATAAAAATAACGCTTGGGGTGACAGTGGTTGTAACGTTTGTTTCATCAAGCGTGATAACTGGCCAACATCAATCACACGGTGCAAGGTTGTCACCGCCATCACGAGCTTATCTTCCCCTTGGTAAACATGGGCACTGATAAATTGATTCAGAGAGATACGGCTCGACTCTGCGGCTTGAATCGGGTTCGCCGTTCTGGGGTGCCGGATAAGCTGATACTCTATCTGTGCTTGTCGAAAATACTGCTGCATCGTTTTTGGAATCGCCATACTCAAAAGTACCATCTAATTGGACTATTTTATTTATTAATGTCATTACACGTGACATAAACACGGTGATATAAACGCAGCAAACCTCGACTGGCTCATATACTGTGCCGATTAGTATACCCATAAGCGTAGTTGAACCGTGTGCGCTTTTTCAACGTAATTGATGCACACAGGCGAATAAAAAAATCACGCTTTCTAATGCAGAATATACCAATATGGAATTTTATCGATAGAATCAACATGTTGTCATGGCCCTTTTCGATGGGCGACACGCTTCAAATTGATAAAAATGCAGAAAAAATAAACAAAAAAAAGCAAGTTGCGCCCAATCGGGCGGCACAACTTGCTTACCGGGTTTTATCCTGACACTGCGTTACTCAGACAGTTCAAATAACAGCTTGTTTAAACGGCTTACATATTCAGCAGGGTTTTCTAATTGCCCACCTTCTGTTAACAACGCTTGATCAAACAATACTTTGGTCATATCTGAAAAACGATCCGTGTCGGCCGTATCCCGTAACCGATGAATCAACGGATGCTCTGGGTTAATTTCAAAGCTAGGCTTCATATTATAAGAAGACTGTCCTGCCGCTTTCATCATACGTTCCAAATGGGCACTCATACCATGCTGATTCGCCACCAAACACGCAGGAGATTCCGTCAGACGGTCTGTGATGCGAACCGCATCCACCTTGTCACCCAAGATCTTTTGGATCTCTTCCAACATGGTTTTGTATTCTTCTTCTGTTTTCTCTTGCTCTTCTTTGCTGCTTTCGCCTAAATCGCCTAGGTCTAACTCACCCTTCGCCACTGACTGCAATTGCTTGCCATCAAATTCGGTCAAGTGAGAGGTCATCCATTCATCGACTTGCTCATGCATCAACAACACTTCGATGTCTTTCTTCTTGAAGATTTCCAAGTGCGGGCTACTTTGTGCCGCAGCAAACGTATCGGCGGTGATGTAGTAGATTTTATCTTGCCCTTCACCCATGCGGCCAACGTAATCTTCCAAGGAGACCGTTTGTTTCTCGCCATCACTTTTCGTGGTCGCAAAACGTAACAGTTTCGCCACACGTTCACGATTGGTCGTATCTTCTGCTGGGCCTTCTTTCAACACGCGGCCAAACTGTTCCCAGAAAGTTTGATATTTTTCAGCGTCTTTGGCTAACGTTTCGAGTAATCCAAGGACTTTTTTCACATTCGCGCCACGAATGTTATCGATCACTTTATTGTGCTGTAGAATTTCACGCGAGACGTTCAACGGCAAATCATCCGAATCCACAATACCTCGGACAAAACGCAAATAATGTGGCATCAAGTTTTCCGCATCTTCCATGATGAAAACGCGTTTTACATAGAGTTTTAAGCCGTATTTACGTGAGCGATCCCACAAATCAAACGGTGCACGATTGGGCACAAAGAGTAACGAGGTGTATTCATATTTGCCTTCAACTCGGCTATGAACATGTAACATAGGATCTTCAAAATCATGCGCTATATGCTTATAGAACGCACTGTACTCATCATCACTGATGTCTTTTTTGGAGCGTAACCACAAAGCCGAGGCTTGGTTAACTGTTTCATCCACAATGCGTGTTTCTGTTTTCGCTTCTGCGGGTTCCCCATCGGCATTTTCTGTTTCTGTGTTGTCGGCGGCCTCTTCCTCTTCCCCTTCTTTGGGCTCGATGGGGACGGTTTCTTCTTTTTCCATAATAATCGGAATCGGAATATGGTCTGAGAATTTTCGGACGATGTTCTTTAATTCATAATCGTTTAAAAATTCATCTTCACCCTCTTTCAGGTGTAACGTCACAGACGTTCCGCGCAAGGTTTGTTCGATGGTTTCTAAAGTATATTCGCCATCCCCTGAAGACATCCAGCACACACCGTGCTCTGCACCCAGGCCAGCTTTACGTGTTTTCAGCGTGACTTTGTCAGCCACAATAAAACACGCATAAAAACCAACCCCAAACTGACCAATGAGCTGAGAGTCTTTGCTTTCATCGCCGGTCAATGACTCAAAAAAGGCTTTGGTGCCTGATTTTGCAATGGTACCGATATTGCTGATAACGTCATCGCGATCCATGCCGATACCGTTATCGGTCAGGGTAATCGTGCGGGCTTCTTTATCCAGGTCGATGCGGATGTTTAGATCCCCTTGACCTTCATATAAAGCATCATCTTTCAGCGCTTTGAAACGCAATTTATCAATTGCATCCGAGCCGTTTGAGATTAACTCTCGCAAAAAAACTTCTTTGTTGCTGTATAGCGAGTGGATCATGAGATCCAATACTTGCTTCACTTCAGTTTTAAAACCCAATGTTTCTTTATGTGCATCAACACTCATGCTTTACTGACTCCTTATATAGTGCAATAGACTATAATATTATTCTGATTTTCTTAAAACGTTGATCAAAGTCGCGCTGCTAGGATTATACCTATAATTATCTCAGATCCAATATTGGGGCATATTTTTTGCGTTCAACCCCCGGCCAGGATTTTTTATCCCGACTGCGCTAAACTTGCCTGAAGCACAAGACAGGTGCACCGCAATTGCACCATCCCAGGATTTAAACAAATGAAGATAAAAACAATTTCGACAACCCCGTTTAATGACCAAAAACCTGGAACATCCGGCTTGAGAAAGCAAGTCCGCACTTTTCAACAAGCGCATTACCTTGAAAATTTTGTGCAATCTATTCTGGACACCATCAGCGCCCCGGATAAAACACTCGTGCTGGGCGGCGATGGCCGTTTTTTTAACCTGACGGCCATGCAAATCATCTTGAAAATGTGCGCCGCCAATGGTGTTCGGCACGTCATCGTTGGCCAACAGGGGCGTCTTTCAACACCGGCGGTTTCTCACCTAATTCGCAAATATCATGCGGATGGCGGTTTCATTTTATCCGCCAGCCATAATCCCGGAGGCCCAGAAGGTGACTTCGGCATCAAATATAATCAAGCCAACGGCGGGCCTGCTTGCGAAGCATTAACCGACCAATTTTTCACCCTCAGCCAAACGCTCAGCCGTTACCACATGATCGACACGGCTGATCTGGATATCGCCTCATTAGGCCGCACAACTTGCGCAGAGATGAGCATTGAAGTGGTCGATTCTGTGGCTGATTATGCGGCATTAATGTCCCATTTATTTGATTTCGATAAAATTAAACATTTGTTTCATTCGGGTTTATTCCACATCTGCTTTGATGCCATGCACGCCATCACCGGCCCGTATGCCAAACGTTTGCTGGAAAAAACCTTTGGTGCCGCGCCAGGTAGCGTGATTCACGCCACCCCGTTGGAAGATTTTGGCGGCCAACACCCGGACCCGAACCAAGCCCATACGCCGGTTTTAACCGCCAAAATGAACACCCCTAACGGCCCCAACCTAGGGGCTGCCTCAGATGGCGATGGCGACCGCAATTTAATAATGGGGCGCAATTTTTATGTGTCACCGAGTGATAGCCTGGCGATTATCGCCGCCAACGCACATTTAATCCCCGGTTATGCCCATGGCCTCACAGGCGTGGCACGCTCGATGCCAACCAGCCAAGCGGTGGACTTGGTGGCAGAGCAGTTAGGCATTGAATGTTATGAAACCCCCACGGGCTGGAAGTTTTTTGGGAATTTACTCGATGCGGGCAAAATCACCCTCTGTGGTGAAGAAAGTTTCGGCACCGGTTCGGACCATGTGCGGGAAAAAGATGGCTTATGGGCGGTGCTGTTCTGGCTCAATTTATTGGCCGTGCGCGGCGAGTCGGTCGAACAAATCGTACGCGCACACTGGCACCGGTTTGGTCGGCATTATTACACGCGGCATGATTATGAAGCCATCCCAAGCGCCGCAGCAAACCAGTTGATCACCCAATTACGCGACAAATTGCCCCACCTGCCAGGCCAAACGATAGCCGGTTTTCTGATCGAATCCTGCGACGATTTTGCCTATACCGACCCGATTGACCACAGCCAATCCCAGCACCAAGGCGTGCGTCTTTTAATCCAAGGCGGCTCGCGCATTATTTTCAGGCTTTCAGGCACTGGCACACAAGGCGCGACGTTACGGGTGTATCTAGAACGCTATGAAGCGGACCGAACGGCCTTAGCGTGTGAGGTACAAGCGGCTTTAGCGGGATTGATTGCTGTGGCGGAAAACGTCGCGAATATCACCGCCCTGAGTGGACGAGAACACCCGGATGTGGTGACTTAAGACGCGCTTTTATCGGCGTCAACATAGTGCCCAATGACACAGTTTCGACCTTGTGATTTGGCTTCATACAGCGCGGCATCCGCACAACCGAGTAACGCATCAGACGACCCAGTATAGTGCGGCACAGAACACGCCACTCCCACACTCACGGTGACCAACGTATCCACGCTCGATGATTCATGCAAAATGGTCAATTCCTGAATATGGGTTCGAATCATCTCACCAATTTTGACCATCCCCGGTAAATCAATATCTGGGGCCAACACAACAAACTCTTCGCCCCCATAACGCGCCACCACATCTTGGCTACGTTGCGCCGCTTTGCTAATCGCATGTGCGACTTTTTGCAAACAACGGTCACCAGCCTGATGGCCATAGGTATCGTTATAATCTTTGAAAAAATCAACATCACAGATGATCAATGACAAGGGCGATGAACAGCGTGACATGCGTTGCCATTCTTTCACGATTTGCTCATCAAACACTCGGCGGTTGGCGATTTCTGTCAAGGGGTCTAAGGCGGCTAATTTGCGTAAGGTTTCATTGGCTTTTTCCAAGGCCCGCTCTGCCGCTTGGCGTTTAAAAATTTCTTGCTGGAGCTGGTCGTTGATATCACACAGTTGGTGGTTTTTAACTTTGAGGTCTTTGTAATACCCACTCACCATCAGCTGGGCATTAATCCGCGCCAACACTTCTTCTTGCTGAATCGGTTTGGTGACGTAATCCACCGCCCCTAACTCAAACCCCCTTAAGGTGTAAGGCGTGTCTGACAATGCGGTCATGAAGATCACCGGAATTTCTCGGGTTTTGGGGTTGGCTTTCAAGCGCTGGCAGGTTTCAAACCCATCCAACCCTGGCATCATGACATCCAATAAAATCAGATCCGGGTCAACATATTCGGCTTTTTGCAAACCACTCGCGCCATCTTCTGCGACCAAAATTTTGAACCCAAAGCCTTTCAAAAAATCGAACAAAGCCCCAACGTTTGCGGGCACATCGTCAATAATTAAAATGGTGCCATTCTGATGACCTGGCACAATCGCCGTATGCCTGGCCAAAGGCACTTGGACAGTTCCGGCTTTAAGATCCAAATGGTCTCGCATGTACTTCCTCCAACGCTGTCATAAAATTATAAATCATGATCATAGGAAGTACAGGGCAATTCAAAAATACCTTGATTTTAGGAAACTTTCATGAATGTTCACCGCCTCACTCGAAGGCATCACTCAGCGCTAACATGTCTTCATCTAAACACCGCATGAGATTTTTTGCCCGCAGATGCGGCTGAGGATGCACCGCATCCTGCTTGCCATATTGCTCAATCACCCACTGCACCTGGCGCAAATCTTGCGCATCAAACCAGCCGTTATGCATCAACGTGCGTGCCGCCCAACAGTCCGCCGCTTGCTCAATCTGCCGGTTGGAGGTGCGGTGTTTTAAATGCCCCAATGCGTGATGTGCGCATTCATGCGCATACACAAAAGTGTTCATGACCTCAGAAAAATGCGACAACACCGCTTGATTGGCCAAAATCACCGGGCCATCGTCCGTCTGCCTGGCTTTCGCACCATCATCAATGTCGGTTGTATATAACGTCGGCACCGACTGGCCGCGATAATCGGTGCAGGTATACCCTGCCGCTGCCGGCAAGGACCAGCAGGCACACAGCATTATGACAAACCAATCAATCCTCATACCTTTCCCCTTCCAATCAACATGTACAACATAATAATCTTATATTGTGTTATACGAAGCCTTGTCTTTTGCACTCGCTGGAGTATGTCAAAACGATTTACCGAAACCAACCCTCGGTTTTGCGCTTTGTCTGAAAATGCCAACACGGTCTCAAAAAAACGCATTCTGCACTTTCATACGAACCTTAAATTTTTGTGTTCTATGATATATAGGTGGATATCGTCTGGTTGCCAACAAGAGAAAACCCGCACCAGCAAAAATGAATAGAGTTACCTATAAAATTACGCATACTGACTATCGGAGTTTTCTATGTCTGAACAAGGCACTCGAAAAAAGGATTTAACACCCGCGCAAAAGAAAGCGCTCTTAGCCAAACTGCTGAAAAAGAAAGCCGAAGCCAAAAAGAAACAGAAAATCCAATTGGCCCCCACGTCTTTTGCACAAGACCGCCTGTGGTTTCTGATGCAGTTGGAACCGACCTCAACCGCCTACAATATCCCAACGCCAATTCGGGTGCGTGGGCCGTTAGACCTGAGCGTGTTAAATCAAGCCTTAACCACCATTGTGCAGCGCCACGAAGCCTTGAGAACGACCTTTTCCGCAGGGGAATCACATGCACTACAGAATATTCGCGTCACCCCTCAGTTTCAGATAGAACACCAGAAAATCGCCCCAGAAGCTGACCTCACCCAGCAAATCGAAGCGATTACCAGTGCAACCCTGGCGCAACCTTTTGACCTGGTGCGCGGCCCCCTCTTCCGAGCCGTGGTCACGGAATTTTCCCCAGATGATTATCTGTTCATTTTCATTATGCATCACATTATTTCGGATGGCACCTCCACCGAAATTTTCATTCGAGAGCTGGGCGCGCTGTACCATGCTTTTGCCACAGGGGCTGACAACCCCTTGCCGAAACTGCCGATTCAATACCCGGATTACGCCCAATGGCAACGGGATTATCTACAAGGCGACAAACTACAACAGCAAATCACTTATTGGAAAGAGGCGTTACAAGGCTGGCAAGCGTTAGACCTGCCCACCGATTTTCCAAGGCCGAATCAACTCAGCTTACGCGGCCGCACCGTCATGTTTTCGCTCTCGCAAGCCACCAGTGACCGCATGCACGCGTTATGTCAGTCTGGCACCACTTTATACATGATATTGTTGGCCTTATTTCAAGTCCTACTGAAACAATACAGCAACCAAGATGACATTTGTGTTGGCACCCCCATTGCCGGGCGCAAACGCACAGAGCTACAAGACTTGATTGGTTTTTTCATCAACACCCTGGTCATGCGCACCGATTTATCCGCACAACCGAGCTTTACCCAACTGCTCAGCCGGGTGAAAGAAACCGCATTGGATGCGTATGCCCACCAAGATTTACCCTTTGAAAAAATCGTTGAAGCCTTACAGCCTGACCGGGATATGAGCCGCAACCCTTTCTTCCAGGTCATGTTTACGTTCCAAAATTATCAAACCAGTGAACCGATGGTATTTCAAGGTTTGCGCATTGAGCCGGTCACCATCAAACATGATGTGGCCAAATTCGACATCACCTTAACCATGGGAGACAACCAAGGCCGCATTGCCGGTGGGTTTGAATACAATACTGACCTCTTCCAAGCCACCACCATCACCCAGATGATTCAACACTTTACAACCCTGGCTGATACGTTGATGCAAAATCCGGATCAAAACATTGATACCGTGTGCATGATTTCTGCACAAGAAAAAGACCGGTTATTAACCCACTGGCACCACAACGCCTACCGCTTTGAACACGCGGTAGACACCTTACATGCCCCGTTTGAAGCCCAAGCCGAGCTGCATCCACACCGCATTGCCTTGCGTTTCGCGGGGCAGTCCGTCACCTATGCACAGCTCAACCAACAAGCCAATCAACTGGCCCATGACTTACTCGCGCAAGCGGTTGTGCCGGGTGATTATGTGGCCGTGTGTTTAGACCGCAGTATCGCCCTGGTGGTGAGCCTGATTGCGATATTAAAGGTCGGTGCAGCTTACGTACCGATTGACCCACAATACCCCAGCGCCAGAATCCACTACATGCTGACGGATGTACAACCCCGTTTGGTTTTGAGTAACCACACCTATCAACACTTAGTGCCAGCGCATTTATCCCAATACGATGTCAACCAAACCAGCACACACACGCACACACAAAACCCAACCCAGATCCGCCCCGGCCCGGTCGCGTATGTGATTTATACCTCGGGTTCAACCGGCAACCCCAAAGGCGTGAAAGTGCCCCACAGCGCCATTGTCAACCACATGCAATGGATGCAGGCTGATTTTCCACTCGGAGAAACCGATAACGTTTTACAAAAAACCCCGTTTAGTTTTGATGCGTCCGTATGGGAATTCTGGGCACCTTTATGGCAAGGTGCCACGCTGGTTTTGGCCAAACCCGATGGCCACAAAGATGCCGAGTATCTGATTGAAATACTGCAACAAGAGCAGATCAGCATTTTACAAGGTGTGCCGTCTTTGGTGCGCATGTTACTCGAAAGCCCAGGCTTTTCCGGCTGCCAATCGTTGCGCCGTTTATTTTGTGGGGGTGAGCAACTGAATCAAGTCTTGGTCAATGAAGTCAAAGCCATATTGCGCATTGATATCATTAATTTATATGGCCCCACCGAAGCCGCCATCGACAGCACTTTTTACCGTGCAGAAGTCAATACAGAACGCGCAGTTGTGCCCATTGGCAAACCCATTCACAACGCCAACGTTTACGTATTAAACCCCGCCCTTGTGCCCGTCCCCATTGGCGTGCCTGGGGAGCTGTATATCGGTGGAGCGGGGGTGACCTTGGGTTACCTGAATCAAACCGCCTTAACCGACAACGTGTTTATACAAACGCCCTTAGACCCAGGCCGATTATATAAAACCGGTGACCGTGTGCGCTGGTTAGCGTCCGGGGAATTAGAGTTTTGTCGCCGTATAGACCATCAAGTCAAACTGCGTGGATACCGCATTGAACTCGGTGAAATTGAAGCCGCGTTAAGCCAAGTCGAGGGGATTTTAAACGCGGCGGTGTTGGTGCGAGAGGATATGACTGGTGGCCCACGCTTGGTGGGTTATTACCAAACAGACACCGAGCTCAACCGAGACGCGCTCGTGCAGGCCCTCAAAGGCACATTACCGGATTATATGGTGCCCAGTGACTGGATGAAACTGGCCGAATTCCCGCTCAGCCCGAGTGGCAAGATTGACCGCAAACAACTGCCAAAACCCGATTTAGGCTTAACCAAAATCGGCAATACCATCGCCCCCAGAAGCCACACAGAGCAAATTCTAGCGGCCATTTGGGGCACCATTTTAGGCCGCAAGCATATCGGCGCGTATGATCACTTTTTTGACGCCGGTGGACATTCTTTATTGGGCACCCAATTGGTCTCACAAGTGCGTGAACGCTTTCAAATCGAGATCCCCCTGAAAGCCGTGTTTGAATACCCCGTTCTGGCGGATCAAGCCTCACAGATAGACCGCTTAATCGCCACCTCACAAGGCATTGAAAGCTTGCCGTTAATCCCAACGCGAACGGATACTGAGAGTGCCCCGTTGTCCTTTGCGCAAACACGTTTGTGGTTTTTATCCCAATTAGAGCCCAACCAATCGGTCTACAACATCCCCATCGCCATTCGGTTACACGGTGCCTTGGATAAAGCCGCCTTACAAGCGGCGGTGGATGATTTATATGAACGCCAACAGAGTTTAAGAACGTATTTTGTTTTACAAGAGAATCAACCCCTACAAAAAATTGATCCCGACACCCAGTTAGCCATTGATTGGCAAAGTTTGGCCGCAGACGAAGCAGAGCCCCTTGCTGCTGCCATCACCCAGGTGCAGCACTTCGCCCGCACGCCGTTTCGGTTAGACCAAGACAAATTGTTTCGGGTGTTGTGTTTGGCGATCTCCACAGACGACCATGTATTGGCCATCAACATCCACCACATTATTTCCGATGGTTGGTCATCCGGTGTGTTAATCAAAGAACTCACGACCTTATATCTGGCCCACAAACAAGGGGTGGCAGCGCCGTTACCGGCCTTAAAAATTCAGTATGCCGATTATGCCGCATGGCAACGTGAATGGCTGCAAGGTGAACGCTTAGACGCGCAAATGCTGTATTGGAAAAAAGCCCTCAAAGATACCCCCGAGCGGATTCATTTAATCGCCGACAAACCCCGCCCACCGGTACAAACGTTTAATGGCAAACACCATGCGTTTGAGATTCCGGCCGCCATCAAACAGCCATTGGATGCCTTATGTCGAGCAGAACAAGCAACGCTGTATATGGTCTTAATGGCGGCTTACCACCTGCTCTTATCGCGGTATGCCCGGCAGCAAGACATCTGTGTTGGCACCCCAGTTGCTGGCCGTCAACAAGCCGAAGTCGAGCCGCTCATTGGGTATTTTATCAATGCCATCGTGATCCGCTCCCAAGTCACCCCGGACATCACCGGCAAGGCCTTTTTGGCCCAAATCAAAGACACCATTTTGGGCGCGTTTGCGCACCAAGATGTGCCCTTTGAATCGCTGATTGAAGCGGTCAACATTGAGCGTAACCTGAGTTACCCGCCTGTGGTTCAAGTCGGTTTTGCGTTGCAAAACACGCCCATGCATCAAGCCATTGAATTCCCCGATTTACGCATTGAAGGCTTTGATTTTGACGTGCCCACCTCAAAGTTAGAAATGACCCTGATCATGATGGAGGTCGACGGCACCCTGACTGGCGCGTTTGAATACAACACGGATTTATTTCGCGCCGACACCATCGCCCGCATGGCGCAGCATTTTACCACTGTATTAAGCGCGTTAGTCGAAGACATCACACAACCGTTACAAGCGTATACGTTATATAACGATGCCGATTTATTTGCGTTATTGGATCTGTCCCCAACACGGTATGCACGCATATTACCCCTGACCCCGGTGCAAAGAGACCTTTATCTGGCCACCCAAGTGAATCCAGAAACACCTTACAACGGCATTGGCATCGGCGGCGTGTTATCCACCCCGCTGGATATTCAGCGCTGGCGTCAAGCACTGCAAATCACATTAGACCACCAGCCCGCCTTACGCATGCAGATGATCCCTTCAAAATGGTCGTTCACGGACTTTATGTATCAGGCCGAAGAAAAACACCCCGACATCGATTTAACCTATTGGGATTGGTCACACAAACTGGTGTCCGATGCGCACCTACAAGCCACCCTCAGAGATTGGGTGTTTGCGCCTTATCCGTTAGGCTCGCCACTGTTCCAATGCCTCTTAGTCAAACAAGCCGATGCACGTTTTGTGGCGGTGACCCGGAGCCACCATGTCTTAGGCGATGGTGCCGCTGGCACTTTGTTCTTTCATTTTGCCATGCAAACCTATATGGCCATGGAAACCGGGGCCACGGTTGAACACCCCAAACCAATTTTTTTAGACTACATACAAGAAGCCCAAACAAAATTTGACCGCAGCGCCACGCTGGATTACTGGCGCAAAACGTTGACACAAGTCGAAGCGTTAGATTTTGCGGCGTTACCCACGGCACAATCCGAATGCATCGTTGAACAGACACACCTCAAAGGCGAGCGTTTTAAAGCCTTCAAATCGATTGCACGCCAGCACAAAGCCACCCCTGCGGTGATGCTAAAAATCTTGTACGGCTTATTGATCCAGCATTATTGCCGACCCACCTCGGATTTTATCGTCTCCGAGGTCAAAGGTGGGCGCACGCGCCAGCACCTGCGCGCCGTTGGCTGTTACTTTCAACAAAACCCTTTACGCTTTGATCCCGCCTTATTAACCGGCACAGAGTCACTCATCGATGTCGTGACCAAAATGAAAGCGGAACAAAAAGCCATGGCCCCCTTTCAGGACATTTCGATTAGCCAACAATACCAATTGCAGCCACAGGGGCGCTTACATTTTCTGTACAACTTTTATAATTTTACTTTTGCGTGTGAGTTTGAGGGAACACCGGTTGAGCTGGTTTTATATACCCCTCTGGTGCCAGAAAACCAAGTTCAATTGGTCTTAGAAGGCACCCAAACACAGATTAAAATCAATTTGACTTATCACACTTCGGTATTTAATGGGTATCAGTTTTTACAGCGATTGGACAGCCTCATCGACCAACTCATTGCCGGTGCATCCGACCTACAATCACTGGATTTTCTGCTGCCTGAAGACAAAACCCTGATCGCCTCCATCAATCAAACCACGCGCAAACACGCACCGGCCTTAACCCACATCAGCGCAGGGTTTGACCTGCAAGCCCAACAACACGCCGAACGCATTGCGGTGATCTGTGCAGACGAACAGATGACCTACCGAGCGCTGTATCAACGCAGTAACCAGTTGTCTCACCTGATTCATGCGTTGCGCTTAAAATCCGAAGCCCCAGTGGCGATTTGCATGCACCGCAGCCCGTGTTTTATCGTGGCCATTTTGGGGGCGTTAAAAGCCGGCTGTAGTTACATCCCGATTGACCCGGATTACCCCAAAGCCCGCATGCAGCACATCTTGACGGACAGCCACAGTGACCTGTTAATCACCGATCAAGCATTAGACAGTTTTGACGCATTCGATAAAACCATTTTCCAGTTCAAAGATTACCTGTTATTAGATGAACAAGACGCGGAACCCTTGGACATTGATATTGAACCCCGCCAAATTGCCTATCAAATTTACACCTCAGGTTCCACTGGCCAGCCGAAAGGGGTTGGGGTCGAGCATCGGGGCGTGGTCAATTTATTACAATGGTATATAAAAACCTTTGACATGGGGCCATCTGATCGCACCCTGGTGATCAGCGCCTTGGGCTTTGACCTCACGCAAAAAAATCTGTTCGCGCCGTTATGGCGTGGCGGCACCATTGTCTTTCCTGCGCAAGCGGGTTATCACCCAGAAGACATTTTACACACGATTGAATCACACCATGTGACCCTGCTCAACTGTGCGCCCAGTGCATTTTACCCCTTGGTCGCGCTGGAAGAGCATGACAGCCGCATGGCGACGTTACGGTATGTCTTTTTGGGGGGGGAACCGATTCAAAAAAACCAAGTGGCGCGCTGGTATGAGCAGGCCGACACGGTTTTGGTCAACAGTTATGGGCCCACAGAATGCACCGATATTGCCGCTTATCACATCGTTGATAAAGCCGACATTCACTCGGCGTTGGAGCTGCCGATTGGCCGACCCAACGATAATGTGCGCTTATATGTGCTGAATCACGCGCATCAATTATCCGTTCCCGGCGTGCCCGGTGAGTTGTGGATTGCGGGTTTAGGCGTTGGGCGTGGTTATATCCAAGACCGGGAAAAAACCAACCAGAGCTTTATACGCTCACCGATTGATCGCAAAGGATATTTATATCGCACCGGGGATTTGGTGCGACAACACAGCGATGGCAGCATCCTATTCTTAGGCCGCCTGGATCACCAAGTCAAACTGCGCGGTTTGCGCATTGAGCTGGGAGAGATCGAAAGCCAAATCGCCGAGCAAGCCGGTGTATCCGAAGTCGTGGTGGTGGTTAAAAACGACCAATTAGCCGCCTATTACACCGGCTCCGCCACAGCCACAACATTAAAACAAGCCTTACAGCAAACCCTGCCCGCTTACATGTTACCCAATCGCTGGATGAACGTCCCCGCCCTGCCCCTCACACCCAACGGCAAAATAGACCGAAAAAACTTGCCCGCGTTAGATGCTCACACCGACACCCCACACATTGAGGCGCGCAATGACTTAGAACGTTTACTCGTGGATTATTGGCAACAACTCTTATCCGTCCCACGTATTGGCGTCAAAGACAGCTTTTTTGACTTAGGTGGGCACTCCCTACTCGCGACCCAATTAATCTCCTGGGTGCGGGATCGTTTTGAGGTTGATTTGGCCTTACGTGAGTTATTTGAAAACCCCAGCATTGAAAGCCTGGCACAACAAATTGAACGGGCCAAAAACAAACCGCAGGCGTTAAAAGCGCCGCCGATTACCCCGGTTGCACGCGATATCCCCTTGCCGTTATCTTATGCACAAGAGCGCTTGTGGTTTTTGGACCAATTAGAGCCGGATAATGCGGTCTATAATATTCCAGCGGGCATACAAGTCATCGGTGCGTTTCAAGCAGACTTGTTTTACCAAGCCTTAACCGCCGTTGTACAGCGGCATGAAGCTTTGCGCACTACGTTCAAAAGCCTGAATGGCCAACCCACCCAACACGTCCATGCCAACCTAGCCCCAACCTGGGACACACAAGACATACGCGAACAAAGTGCCGACAGCATTGCCCACAGCATTCAGCAAGTGGCCAAACAACAAGCCATGGAACCCTTCAAACTGGCACAAGGCCCCTTATTACGCGGCGCGTGTATCCGCACAGCGGATGATCGGCATGCATTGTATTTAACCATGCATCACATCATCTCCGATGGCTGGTCCTCCGGGATTTTACTGCGGGAAGTGGCCACTTTATACTTAAACCAAGTCAATGATCAGGCCATTGCATTACCGCCCTTGCCCATTCAATACGCCGATTATGCGCATTGGCAGCGGCATTGGCTGAAGGGGGATGTGTTATCACAACATTTGGATTATTGGCGTGAGCAATTACAAGGCGCGCCCGCGGTGTTGCGTTTGCCCACCGACAAACCGCGCCCCCCGATGCAAACCTTTAAGGGCGCAGTCACGCCCTTTCAGTTACATACCGACAGCAGCCAGGCCTTACAAAAAACCTGCCAACGTTTTGGCTGTACGCCTTTTATGTTGCTTCTGACCGCGTATCAAATCGTGCTCAGCCAATACACAAAACAAACTGATATTTCCGTTGGCAGCCCCATTGCCGGGCGAACCTATCGTGAAGTCGAAGGTTTGATTGGGTTTTTCATCAACGGCATTGTCTTACGCACAGATTTAAGTGCCAACCCAAGCGGTGAAACATTGATTCATCGGGTCAAAGAAACTGTGCTCGGTGCTTTCGCCCATCAAGATTTACCCGTAGAAATGATTGTGGAGGCTTTACAACCAGAGCGTAACTTAAGTTACCCGCCTTTGGCGCAAGTCGGTTTTGCTTTGCAAAACACGCCGATGCAAGCGGTCTCCTTACCGGGATTATCGTTTCAACCGATTGAAACGGAATCGGTCACCTCAAAATATGACATGACCTTAATTATGTCTGAATCCGGGCACGATTATGTCGGTTTAATCGAATACAATACCGACCTATTTCACGCCGCCACCATTGACACGTTCCGCCAACACTTTGAGAAAATCCTGATCCAACTGATGGCCGCCCCCGAACAACCGATTCAGGATTATGGCTTGGTTGAGGCCGCCGCGCTGATTCCACTCTTGGGCTTAAACCCAGAATATTATGATCGCGTGCTGCCGCTGACCCCAATGCAGCGCGATTTAGCCTTTGAAAGTGAATTAAACCCGGATACCTTACGCAATAGCGGCGGCATTGCCACCCATTTGCGCGTGCCGATTCAGATCGACCTGTGGCAACGTGCGGTGGATACCGTCTTTCAGCAGCATATTGTCTCTCGCATCCATTTGGTTAAATCTAATGTTGCTTACTTAGATACATTATATCAAGCCTTACGCAAACACCCACAAACTGAAGTCGTGGTTGAAGACCATTCAGATAAAGCCTGGTCACCAACACAGATCAGCCAATATATCAGCGGCCTGATGTATCAGCCTTATGATATTTTTCAGGATCGTTTGATCGGGCATGTCTTACTCAAAATCCGGCCTGATTATTTCGTCCAAGTCATGCAAGTGAACCACATTGTATTGGATGGTGCGGGCGGTACATTTTTAGCCAATCAAATCGTGCAAGCCTATGCGGCATTATCCGAATCACAGCCTTATACCGCACAAGACGTTGTTTACGATGAATACATCAATTTTGCACGCGCGCAGTTTGACCAAGCAGAGCATAGCGCTTATTGGCAAGCGCAATTGGCCCACGTAGAACCCTTAGACTTTCCTGTGGCGTTGGAACACGCCAACACACACACGATTGATCAGCTGACCTTACGTGCCGATGCCTGGAAACAGATCAAACAGTTTTGTCGAAAAAGCCGCTTAACCCCAGCACTGTTATTCAAAGCTTTATATGGCTTACTCATTCAAGTTTACTGCCGAGCAGAACAAGACTTTGTGATTTATGAAATCACCGGTGGCCGCCAAAAAGGGTACTTGCGTGCGCCGGGGTTATTTTACCAACAAATTCCATTTGTGTTTCCCCATGAAGCCATGCAGGACACAACCTTACTTGCGGATTATCTGGACTTTGTGAAAAACCATATCCGCACACTGGGCAGCCGCCAATACTTATCATTGATGCGGCAAGCGCAGATCATCCCGAAAGGTCGCTTGCAGTTTTTTTACAACTATTATAATTTTTCCATGGGTTTTGACTTATTCGGCACCCCCCAAACCACCGAACAATTCACCCCACCCGTGCCAGAAGATCAAGTCCAATTGATTCTGAAGCAAGATACAGACAGCTTAGAAATCAACCTGGATTATCACGAGCGCCAATTTCTGGGCCAAGGTTTCACAAAACGCCTGTATGCATTAGCCCAACAACTGATCGCGGGTGCAGAAAAAATCTCGGACCTACACTGGTTAACCCAAGCCGAGCAACACACCTTACTCCACGCATGGAATGAGACTGAACAGCCTTTACCCCAAGCACACAGTGTGTTGGATTTAATTTTTGCCCAAACCGAAAAAACACCGGATCAAATTGCCGTCGTACAGGGTCAACAAAGCTTGAGTTATCGCGCACTGGATCAGCAATCCACCCAACTCGCGCATGCTTTACGCAACCAAGGCCTGAACCCTCAAGAAGCCGTGGGCATTTTAACCCATCGCAGCCCCTATTTTATCCTCTCCGTACTCGCGGTGATGAAAGCCGGTGGCTGTTATATCCCGCTAGACCCGGACTACCCCCTAGAACGTTTACAGATGATCAGTGACGATGCACGCTTACGCTTTTTACTCACGGAAAGCACACTCGACATCCCCTTGCCGCAACCCAGTGAAGGTTGGGGCGATGGCCACATCAAAGTCGACCTCCCCCGCTCGGATGAAACCATGGAGTTCATGCCGCATCGCGTCAAACCCACGGATCGGCTCTATCAAATTTACACATCCGGCTCCACCGGGCGGCCCAAAGGCGTGGCCGTCAGCCACCAAAATGAATTAAATTTAATTCAATGGTACACACGTGAATTCGCGTGGCAAGCGCAGGATGCGGTGATTATCATCAGCGCCTTAGGCTTTGACTTAACCCAAAAAAATCTATTCGCGCCATTATGTGTCGGTGGCAAAATCATCTTCCCCACGTATGATCATTATGATGTGAATGATCTATTGAGCAGCATTCATCAACACCAAGCCAGCCTGCTCAATTGTGCCCCCAGCGCGCTTTATCCATTGGTAGAAGACACCCAGCATTGGCCACAGCTGACCTCCTTACGCTGTGTGTTATTGGGCGGTGAAGGCATTCAATTGCCCACGCTGTCCCCTTGGTTAACGCACAACAACACCCAATTGGTCAACATGTACGGCCCAACAGAATGCACCGACATCGCCGCTTACCACGTCTTAACCGACGAGGCACACGGCGCTGAAGCCAACATCCCGATTGGCCGCCCGAATGACAATGTGGCGTTATATGTCTTATCCCCAAGTTTAAAACCGGTGCCCGCTGGCGTTGTGGGCGAGCTGTACATTGCCGGTATGGGCGTTGGTGAGGGATACGTTGACGACCCTGAAAAAACCCAAGATGCCTTTATCCAGCATGCATTTGACCCCGACACAGACGCCCAGCGCTTATATAAAACCGGTGATTTGGTGCGTTACCAGCAAGATGGCGCGTTAATCTTCATTGGCCGGGTGGACCACCAAGTCAAACTGCGCGGCTTACGCATTGAACTGGGTGAGATTTCGGCTGTTTTAATGGGTTTGATGGATGTCGAGCACGCTGTCGCCACCGTCATTGATGCGCACATTGTGCTGTATTACACCGGCGAGGCATCAACCCCGGCGTTACAACAACAAGCACAAAAAAGCCTGGCACACTACATGCTGCCGTCAACCTATCTTCAGGTCACAGCCTTCCCCCTCACACCGAATGGAAAAATTGATTTTAACGCTTTACCACAACCCAAAACACAACAGCAAACCTATGTTGCCCCGCGCAATGACAAAGAACAGGCCTTTACCACGCATTGGCAAGCTTTATTGGGTTTAGAGCAAGTCGGCGTGTTGGATAATTTTTTCCAGATTGGTGGCCACTCCCTCTTGGCCACCCAAGTCATCGCCTGGGTACGCGAGCAATATGCCATTGACCTGCCGCTGCGCACCTTATTCGAGCAACCCACCATTGCCGGTTTAGCCGATCAAGTCGAGATCAAACAACGCGCAGGTGAAAGCACCAGCATTCCCGACATTGTGGCAACACCGCGCACTGAACCGATCCCGCTGTCGTTCGCCCAGGAACGTTTGTGGTTTATTGATCAATTTGCCGGAGGCTCAGTTGCATACCATATGCCCGGTGCCATTCGTGTGCGTGGGCCGCTCGATTTGGCGGCGTTAAACACCGCTTATCAAGGTTTACTGGCGCGCCATGAAGTCTTACGCAGCTATTTTGTCGAACAACAAGGCCAATTGGTGCAACAATGGCACACCGACGCCAACCTACACATGCTGACCGAAGACATCTCCGCCCTGCAAACCGACGACAGCCAATTACAAGGCAAAATTTATCAACTGTTTTTTCAATTGGCCAGCCAACCCTTTAATTTATCCACTGGCCCATTAATCCGCTTTAAAACCCTATTATGCGGTGAAAACGATAGCGTGTTAATGTTTTGTATGCACCATATCATTTCAGATGGGTGGTCTATGCAAGTCTTCATCCAAGAACTGGTGGTGTTATACCAAAGCGCTTTATTCGGCATTGAACTGCCTCTACCCGAGCTCCACATTCAATATGCCGATTATGCAGTGTGGCAACGCCAATGGTTATCCGGTGAAGTTCTGGCCGAACATTTAGCCTACTGGGTGACACAGCTACAGGATGTGCCCGTGCTGCGTTTACCCACGGATCACAAACGCCCATTAAGCCCCTCACAACAGGGCGACACCATCCGCTTTAAGCTCTCCGCAGCCACGCATGATCGAGTCATGGCTTTTTCTCAAGCCCAGGGTGTAACCACGTTTATGACGTTATTGTCCTGTTATGCGGTGTTTTTATCCAAATACACCGGGCAATCAGATATCTGCGTGGGCACGCCGGTGGCCGGGCGCTCAGTGAAAGCCTTGGAACCCCTGATTGGTTTTTTCATCAACACCCTGCCCTTGCGCATCAGCCTAACCGAGCCGACGACGTTACACACCTTAGTCCAACACGTGCGCGACAATACGTTAGCCGCGTTTGCGCATCAGGATATTCCGTTTGAAAAGATTGTGGAGCAGTTAAACGTCACACGGGACAGCACGCAAACACCGATTTTTCAAACCCTATTCACCTTACAAGCGGCCAACCAACAAACACAAAGCATGGCGTTCGAAGACCTACAGGTTGAACCCATTGAATTTGATGTCCCCGTGGCCAAATTTGACTTAAGCACCACCTTATCCGACAGTGGTGATGGTTTTTATGCCACCTTTGAATACCGTTCCGATTTGTTTTCTAAAAGCACCATGGAGCGCATGAGTCGTCACTTCCAAACCTTAATCGAGCACTTAATACAGCACCCATTGGAAAATGTCGGCGCAGTCTCTATGCTCAACGCCGATGAGTCCGACTATTGGTTAGGCATGGGCCAAATGACCACCCCAGCCCACCCGGCGGGACTATTACATGAGGCCATCAGCGCCCAAGTGCATGCGAGCCCAGAGGCCATTGCCGTGCGTGATGCCGAGCAGTCAATCACCTATGCCAGCTTAGAGCGCAGATCCAATCAGCTGGCTAACCAGTTAATGGCCGAATACGTACTACCAGGCCAACGGGTGGCCGTGTGTTTACACCGCAGTGTTGACTTGGTGGTGGCGCTGTTCGCCGTGCTCAAAGCAGGGGCAGCGTATGTGCCGATTGACCCGGATTACCCAGCAGCCCGCGTCGATTATATGCTGCAAGACTGTGGTGCCACGTGGCTGATTCAACAAGGTGAAATGATTAAACTCCCCAGCACAGTCTCTAGCCTGGATCTGAATACCCTGGTTTGGGCCGACAGCGTGCCCACCCCCAACGTCAATATAAGCCCGGATAATCCGGCCTATGTTATTTACACATCCGGCTCGACGGGGCGGCCAAAAGGCGTATTGATTGCGCATCGCAGCATTATCAACCACATGCTTTGGATGCAACACACCTTCCCCCTCGGCGCAAAGGATCGCGTGTTACAAAAAACCCCGTATAGTTTTGATGCGTCTGTCTGGGAATTTTGGGCACCGCTGATGCAAGGGGCCAGCTTGGTCATGGCCAAACCCGCAGGCCACAAAGACCCCGGTTATCTGTGCGACATCATCGCGGCAGAATCCATCAGCGTGTTACAAGCCGTACCAGCATTACTCAGCGCCATGAGCCAACAAGCCAATTTTGCTGATTGTCAGAGTTTACGCACCTGCTTCTGCGGCGGTGAGATACTGCCCCAAGCCTTAGCCAGAAGCGTATTAATCAGCTTACCCAAATGCCAAGTGGTGAATCTATATGGCCCCACAGAAGCCACCATCGACAGCACCTATTGCATTGCAGACATCACACACGACCGCGACAGCGTGCCCATTGGCAAGCCCATTCATGGCGCGGCTGTGTATGTCTTAGACGATCACTTCAACCCTGTGCCAGAAGGCGTCGCCGGGGAATTATGCCTGGCGGGCGCGGGATTAGCGCTGGGTTATCATGCACAACCTGAACTCAGCGCCCAGGCTTTTATCCCACATCCATTTTCAGAGGAGGATAACGCCAGATTATATAAAACCGGTGACTTGGTGCGATGGTTAAGCGATGGCCGTTTAGAATACATCGGGCGCAAAGACCAGCAAGTCAAACTGCGCGGCTACCGCATTGAATTGGGAGAAATCGAAAACGCCATCACAGAACAAGCCGGGGTCGACAACGCCGTTGTGATCGTGCGGGAAGACCGCCCTGGAGACCAGCGCTTAGTCGCCTACGTCATTGGCCGCTTAGAGGAATCCATGAAACAAGCCGTCGCGGGTTTATTGCCCGATTATATGCTGCCCAACCTGTGGATGAGTTTAGCCACGCTGCCACTCAGCCCCAGTGGTAAAATTGACCGCCACGCCCTGCCCAAACCGGACATCAGCACACTAGTAGACTATGTTGCGCCAGAAGGGGAAATACAACAGCTTTTGGCGGACATTTGGGCCACCCAACTGGGCTTGGATAAAATCAGCGTGATCGCGGATTTCTTCAGCCTCGGCGGGCATTCATTACTCGCGGTTAAAATCACCAGCCAAATGGAAGTGGCTTTAGGCCGCCCGGTACCACTGGCCGCTTTATTCCAATACCCCAGCATTGAAAAACTCACCCAATGGCTGCACAAACCCCAATTACAAAGCCCGCTCGTCATGCTGAATGAAAACCCGGACTTACCGCTATTATTCTGCATCCACCCCGTTGGCGGCCAAGCCATTGTCTTCCGCCACATCGCGGAACACTTGCGCCAGCAATACGCCATGGTGGGGTTAGAAGCCATCGGCCTATCCACCGATGACACTCCCCTAATGACCATTCCAGACATGGCAAACGCTTATTTAAAAGCCATCCGCAGCCTGCAAGCCGAAGGGCCGTATGAAATTTTAGGCTACTCCATGGGCGGCTTAATCGCCTATGACATGGCGCAAATATTACACGCAGAAGGCACTCAAACACGCTTAATATTGCTCGACACAGAAACCCCGGCGTTCTCACAACAAAACACCTCGGCTGACTCCAGTTTTCTGAATGAAATGATCCAAACCTTTGAAACCCAATCCGGCATCAAACTGCCAATAGAAGCTGCCAATGCCTTACTCAGTGGTTTTGATATCGGGCAAACACAAGGCACACTCTCCAGCGCAGAAATTAAAGACTTGGTTGAACAGCTAATGGAAGCCTTAGGCATGGAAAACGAAGGCACTGAATTAATCGCCATGCAACGCATGATCCACGTACTCATTGCCAACACACAAGCCATTCGCAGCTACACACCAGACAGCTCAGAGCAACCTATCGCCTTACTCCTGGCTGAAGCACGCGGCACAAGCATGAATACCAAGCTGGTTAGCGCATGGGCAAGCCTGGTCACAGACATCCACACAGACACCATCGCGGGCAACCATGCCGACCTGGTGTTATCCCCCCCTGCGGCCAAAATTGCACGCTGGATCATGGACTGTTTGGCCCGGTAGGCATACACTCGGGGCTGCTCAAGCAACCTGTGGAGACACGCCCCCCATGACCACGCCCCTTAACCACCTAGGCTCCATCAGTCTAGAGACTTTTTTTGCTGAGTATTGGCAGCAAAAACCCATCGTCTTCCGACAACTATTCCCCAACTTTGTCTCCCCCATTTCCGCTGACGAACTCGCTGGATTGTCTTATGAAGAAGAAGTCAACGCACGCATTGTCATCGAACAAGGCGGCCGCCACCCTTGGGAAGCCATCTATGGGCCAATGACCGATGAAACCTTCGCACAACTGCCGCAAACGCACTGGTCTTTATTGGTCAATGATGTTGAAAAATGTGTGCCAGAAAGCGCCTGGATTGTCGATGCCTTTCGCTTCATTCCTGACTGGCAGCTAGATGACCTTATGGTCAGTTACGCACCAGAAGGCGGCTCGGTCGGGCCACATTTTGATTTATACGATGTATTTATTGTACAAGGACAAGGGCACCGGCGTTGGCAGGTCAACACCCACCCCATCAATCCAGACAACCAACACCCCGACACCCCCTTAAGAATTCAAGCCAACTTTGAAGCCGAGCACACCTGGGTGCTGGCACCGGGCGATGTCATTTACATCCCCCCCAACGTCTCACACTACGGGGTTGCGCTGGATGACTGCATGAGTTTTTCAGTCGGTTTTAAAGCCATCAGTCACGCCGATTTGGCCAATGACTTTATGGCCTTCATCACCCGTGAATCAGCCACACAACGCATGTTACCGGGCATCATCTCCCCCCAGCAAACCAACCCCGGTGAAATCACCTCAGAAGCCATCGCCAGCGTGCGCGATACCCTAAAAACCTACCTCGACCCAAAACACCCCGCCCTGGCACACTGGTTTGGGCGTTTTGTGAGTGAGAATAAAACACCGTTTGTTATCCCCATAGATGAGCCAATACAGGATATTCGCGCCTTAAACCCCATGCTCACCCGCAACCCTGCCAGCCATTTCGCCTACACCATCAGCGATGGAGAGTGCGCCTTATTCATTGATGGCACGTGTTACCCTGTATCCCAGGCGTTTGCTGAATTATTGTGTAACACCAGAACACTGGTCGTCAAAAGCCTACACAATATCGCCTCAAACTCAGAATTAGACATCCTACTTGCACTCTTCAACGCCGGACAATTGATTCATGAACACTAAGACCTTTACCGTATTAGAAACCACCTGGGCAGACCACCAAACCATGATCCGCCACATTCGCCAAATCGTTTTTGTGCAAGAACAACAAGTACCGGCAGCATTAGAATGGGCAGATGGAGAAGATGCCTACCATTATGTGCTGGCATTAGACGCCGCAGAACACGCGATTGGCACCGGCCGCATCAGTCCGGCAGGCCACATTGGGCGCATGGCCGTTTTATCCGAGTGGCGCAACAACGGCGTCGGCAGCGCATTATTAAACACATTAGTGCGCTATGCCGATCAACAAACCCTGGGCACACTGCATTTAAACGCCCAAACCAGCGCCGTGCCTTTTTATGAAAAATACGGCTTTAAAACCCAAGGGGAAATGTTTTTAGACGCCGGTATTCCTCATAAAGCCATGTCTTTATCAGAATATTAACAATCAAAAATCGAAGGCAAATACTGCGAACACACCCTAAGAAAACCAGCAATGCCTGATATTGTTAAAAATTCCCAGTTTGGGCGATTTATTGCTGCCATCGCTGAATACACCGTTGAAATTCTTTTAAAAATATTGCTGTGCCGCTTCAAGATTAATCTCACATGCGATATCATCTACTAACTCACTTCAAATTTTGACATTTTCTTATTATTATCACCATTGGCTTAGTCGCTGATAATAATTAGAGAAAAATTCGTCGCGAGCTAAAGCCCATATTTACAACATGATGATTCAGTCATGTACACCCCTTTTTTGGGAATGTACCCAGCAGCGCAGAGAGTTTCAAGTTGGATGAAGAGATACTAAAAATCGTTACCCAGGTTGCCGGTCTTGCCGGAATATCACTTATGGTATTCTTGTTGCTATTCAGAGGCTTATTAAATAAATTAAAAATCCCTAGTTTAAAACAAGATCAGTGGTTCAAAATCGTTGTGATTTTCATGAGCTTAGTTTCGTCTGTGGCTATCATTGGAATAGTAGCTTGGATATATTCGTTACCATCTACCCCCAGTGCCGACAAGGACTCCTCTTCTAGGCGGACACTAGAATTACAACATGAGACTCGATCTGGCGTTAACACTCCCGATTTAGATAGATTGAATGATAACCATGTTGTTAATGTGGTACAAAGTCATCACAAGGGGCCGATTGCCCCACTGGTTTCTCCAAAAAATTATATTGTCCATACAACTAAAGATGATATTTATGGAACACTCCCCGGCTATAAGGAAAAGCCCGCAACTGAACCAATGATTCCGTTTGGTGAAAACGTAATCATCCTAGATAACAAAAGTCACAAAGAAAATTTTGGAAAATTATAAAATATATAAAAATGGTGTATTACGTATAGTGAATAAAGGAAAAAAAATGCGTAGAATTTTATTTTTCATACTTGTATTGTTAGTCTCTGTACAAGCTTCTGCTGCTGAGTCAACACCTAAAATCTATGAGCCTGGCATCATTCTGCACTTCGTTCCTAGAAGTGAAGAGAATTATCAGTTATCCACAGAAGAACCCCTAGGCTCAATGGTTGAAATAAAATCACAATTTAATGCTGCCAATTTCGAGCAAAGTAAACAATTGATAAAATATGGTAATATGGCGCATGGCCTCCATTGGGAAGGTTTTTTTAAAGCCTTGAAATCCGGAAAATATGTCTTTAGCGCTATCGGTGCGAGTGAAAACAAAAACAATTCTTATAACGGTAAAAAGTGCCGGTTTGATGCCTGGATATCCGGGGAGCACCTTTTTACATTGGAAGGGGTAAAGCTGAAGGATCTGCATAACACCTTTGGTAGGAAAACGCTTGAATTATCAGCAGGCATTCACCAATTTGAAGCATGGCTGGCCTGCGAAGGGTATGAGAAAAAAAGAGACGAAAATTATGTGGAACTGGAAGTAAAAAGACCCGGAGAATTTATCGTGAATCCATTAAAGCCGAATGAACTTCTTCATAAAAAATAACGTATTTTTCGGACGACCTAACGAGCATTTCTGCCTTTCATGGTGGCTGTAATACCCATGGACGGCAAAATTATGTTGGCATTCCCAGCTCCCGGTCAAATGGGTGTGAGAACACTATAAACTCATATGGGAATATCGCTCCCTGTTTTTACCTCCCTGTTGTCATAAACAATGTTTGTGGCGCGCATATCCAATAAATGACGCCACAAACATTATACAATTTCACGGCCCTCAACTAAGTTAAGCCAGCGGAGAAAACACAACGTTGCCGAACGACGACCGCTACCAGCTTGTCTTTTACTGACTCCCTACACACCCGTCATCACCTCAATATCGGCGATTTTTTCTTTGGACTGAGCAGCATTAAATAGCTGATACTGTGCCTTGCAGTGAAAAACATACGCTATTTAATTTTAGCAACTAAAGCATAGTATACTTTAGTTATGCAGAGGGAGCATTCTAGAGCCGGTCAAAATAATTGACATCTAACACACCGTCAAATGACCGAAAAAAGTTAACACACTGTATTATAAATAGTTTTAACCCGCACCCTCAGAAAAATGACAAGCCCAGTCAAATGACCGTCAAATGAGAATCACCCATTGTTTACGCCCAAAAAGGAACATAACGATAAGTCTTTCTATTCGCCTTTGGGTCATATAAACGAATCAAATTTGCATCAACTGTTTGTTTTATCACTCTACTCGCCATAGCACTGTTGTTTTTTTCGATATTTAAGCGCTCTCTAAGTGAAATATTATTCATTGATAACTGATTAACATATTTTAAACAGCAATGCTGGTAACAAGCCCTGATACGATCCTCGCTATCCATTGCTTTGTACTCTTTATGAGCAAACAAAATCACCCGCGTGTGCTGAGCAGTTTGTTCAAAAATTGGTGCAGGTAATTGATATACTTCCGTTTGAAAGACCACTTTATCAATACCACTACCACGTTCCTCACAGACACCAATACGACGCATAAATGAAGCCAAGGCTTCGTTACGGCTTTGTGGTGGCGTATCAATAAACCGCTGAGTATCGACCAGAGGAGTACCGGGATTAGTGATTTCTAAACGCTGGTCAAATAGTTCAATCATTGGGCCTGTGCCCGTCAAGTTAAAGTCTTGATGAATAATGGCGTTCGCCACTAACTCTCGAAGTGCTAACTCAGGGTACATTGGCACATCTTTACGGAATGCCTTACCAATTTCTTCATTTGACGGCAGCAGCATTTTTAAATAATCAATTAGCCTTTCAAAACCTGCCGCATAACCTTTGGCACCTTCTAATTCTCGAATCGTTTCTAACTTATTATTGCCTTTATACAAAATGAGTCGCACAGCTTTACGACCGAGCATATTAAAGTCTTGTAAACGCTTTGCAAACAGCACCCCTCCAAGATTGGTAATGTGCCATTGGCCACTGTCACTTTTTTTTATTAATTGGTCAGCCTGTAAAGCCGACAGAATACCTTTGCGGTCTTCCGGCAATGGCGCATCAGTCAAGTCAAAATATGCCGGATAATCTAATAACTTCAGCACAGACTCTTCACTGATATTTTCTATCGCCATTTGCTGCTCAAAAGGCACACGGTCAAACACTCGCCAAAGCGCACGTTCTTTTTCAGGAAATTCACGAAGTTTTTTCTTATAAGAGCCCACGCGGATAAATTCAGTACCATCAAATTGTACTGGCGTATGGCTAGCGGCCTGAATTTCCATAATCACTACGGGTCGCGACTCCCCATATTCAAATTCATAAAAACAAAAATGTATTTTAGGTGCCGTTTTTTGCAATAACCAACTTTCCAGCTCTTGTTGTTTGTGTCGTGCCATTGAAGGTTTAAATTCTGTACCGAGGATATCGTGGCTCTGGTCGTCAACACCCCACACTAAATAAGCAGATTGTTTACCGAGTAAGGCGGCTGAATTGGCCAGCGCGGAAATATATTCTCCAATTTGATGAGGGCCAGAATTGTTGTGCTTGAATTCCACCCACTCAACTTCACTGGGAAGCTTGACTAATTCTCGCAATAACGAGTGTAAATATTCTAGACTGCGCTCAAACGTCATGGAGTAACGGCCTCGTTGCTATAGCTCTCTGGTACTTTGATTTTACCCGAAAGGGCCTGCTGCTTGCGTTCAAATTGTTCAAGAGCACTGTCTAAGGCCGTAATGTGCTGCACATCTTCAAGTCTGTCAGCACTATCGGCGATGACTTGACCGTCTTGAAAATATAGGTTGAAGAACGTCATGGGGATTTTGGATTCTGTTGCGGTTAACAGATTCAATTCTTTCATCAAAAACAACGAATGGGTGGCTAAAAAGACTTGCACACCACGTTTGGCCATTTCCGCCAATAGGGCGGCCAAGACCGTGAGCAATTTCGAGTTAACGTTGGCTTCCGGCTCATCCCAGAAGACCAGGGTGTCTTCAGAAATTTCACCGTTCTGTACCAAATACAATAACATCAGAATTTTTCGAATGCCTTCCGCTTCCAGTGAGGCGGGTAAATCCCGGTTCCCCTGTGTGACCACAAAGCCTTGATCCGTGAGTTTTAGTTCCCGCTGAATATGTTCAGATAAAATCGCTTTTAATGCATCATACAGGGGTGGAGGGGATACCAACGGCAGTTTATCCAGCGCTTGCATAATGTCACGATAGGTTTCATCAAACGCTAGGCGGCGCTCGGCAAATAACGATAAAAAACCGGGATAAATCGAGATCACTTCTTTGGTTGGAATGAATAAGGCACGCAAGGTTTTGGTCGTGGGTGTCACTTGTGCCACTTCGGGTACGACTTGATGGCTGATGCTGGCAAATTTGAAGCCAATGCGGTTTTGTTCGGTGTCAAATGCGCTCTTAAAGGTGCTGTGTACTGCTGATTTGTTGCCGCTAAAACGCACCAATTGGCCGACCGCCTGGCAACCGAAGACACCGGTGAGGGATTGCGTCAACCCGGTTGACAAGTCCATGGCGGGGTCTTGCGCAACTGTATTTAGGGCTCGGCAGAGGGTAAATGCCAGTTTGATCAAATGGGTTTTACCCGAACCATTTTCCCCCAAGAACACATTCAGTCCGGGGCTAAAGGTTAGGGATAAGTCAGAAAACACGGAAAATTGTTCTACGTGCAAAGCCGTGAGATGGACTTTGGGCGGGCGTAACGTCACCAACTCCGCCCCCAATAAGGTCGCTAACTGATTGTAACCTTCGGTTATGTCAGCCAGGTATTGAGGGCCGGATTCCAGCTTATATAACAAAGCCCAGATGTCGGCTTCCGCATTCATGCGTTTAACCCAACGGTAACACCAGGGCAAAACCAGCGGGCTTTCGTTGCTGCTGATGGCGGTTAATTTTTCCGCGAATATACCCAGTTGTTTGAGTAGGCCGTCCGCGTTTGGTATTTGCTCGTTGCGTATATCGCCACTTAATAGATCTACCGTGTTATGTAAACGCTGTACAATCTGTTGTATCGGTTGCGTCATATCACCACCATTTTAGCTCGCCTTTTTCTTAATTTCCGGCACAGCGGGATAACCAAGCCACGGGGCGATTTTATTGTAGTTTTTAATCAGACTATTGGCCAGGTCAACCCCCCCTTCCACGGCTTTAATGGCTTTCCCAACCCGCGTATTCGCCTTATCCAATCTCCCTAACCAGCTACTCAGGCGAGCTTGCACCGAAGAGGTGGCTAACGCATCGGGGCTTTTGGCCGCCGCCACTTGTTGTATGGCCTGCTCCACTTCGGCCAATTCAGCCGCCAGTTTTTTCTGCTCGGTCGGGTTGTTAACTTCCAGTAACGCGTCTTCTTTTAATAACTGCAAGGTGCCCTGAAACTGATTCGCTGCGTGGTTTTTGATATCGATGTTCACGTGTACAGAGGTTCTGGCATCCACATAATTCTTCACTTCAACATGGATCGGGGCTTGCTCATGTGGCCGCTGCTGTTGTAAGGCTTTTTCTTGACGAACAGCGGAGGACTCAACCCCATCCAACAAAGCGTTCACCTCAAATGTTTTGCCTAAAATACCATCTGAGTACGTCGCTTGCCCCATACGCTCCAAACCCAAGAGCTGTGCATAATCAATAAAGTGCCCCGTTGCTTCATCAATTAACATCTGTTCGTTGACCTTAAAATGCTCGTAAGTGGCAAATATTTTGTGCAAGGTATCGCGAATCACAGAGAAATACAGCCGTGCGTGGAAACCTTTGACCCACACATCCACACGCCGTTGGTCTTGATTTGCAATGACCAAAGCCGTTGATGCGGTTGATGCATTCTGCAACACCACCCCATAACGCCAGCGGTTTTGCCCTTGAATATCTTCGGCCAGGTTAACGATGAAACGCGCAATCACGGCTCGGGGTAAAAACTCAAAGGTAAAACGAAAACACAAGGCCTGGGTGCGATCAAACCCCAGTGGGTTGGGTTGGTCTTTGTCCAATAAATCCGGGATCAAAAAACGGTCGCTTGATTGGATGCGACCGGCCAAACGATAACACAGCTCAAAGTGCTGCATCATTTCCATGATGAAGGCGTATTTGTCTCGGGGGAAAAAATACTCACTGTTGTTGTCCGGCAAAATCTCATCCAAAGCGGTAAAGTCCAGCATGCCTTTACCCGCTGTTAACGCCTCCGAATTGATGATTTGATACACCGCTTGGGTTAACCAGCGTGGGTTTAACACATGCGTATTAAAATGCGCCAGTTGATCAAAATGCAGCATAATGCCTAAGTCATTCAGGTACTTCAGCAGGCTTTTGGTGTCTTCTTCTTTGACTTTAAATTCTGTACACACGGCATGATAGGTTTCAATGCTGATGAAGTCTTCATTCCGTGCTTGTAACGCTTCTTTCACCGCAAACCAAGAGGTAGGGAAGGCCGCTTTCCAGGAAACCAACTGGGTTAACTGCGCCTGCAAGGCCTGAATAAACTCAACCAACCCTTGATTTGTTGCACAAGAAACAGCATGAAAGCTGTGGATAGCCTTGTATTGGGTTTTTAGCGTGTTACGCTCCAGGTCACCGGCATGCTGGTCCACTTTGTTTATCACCACCAGCACGGGTGAACCCCCCCCGAAAGTTTTGGTGTGGTGTAACCAATAGTTCGGGTCTTGCTCTTTGCGGCCATCCAGCACAATGACGTAAAGGGACCGCTGTGTCATAAAAAATTGATGGGTCGCATGCATGATGACTTGGCCACCAAAATCCCATAAATGGGCTTTTAAATCCAAACCGTCGGGTTGCCAGGGGCGAATATCCACCCCTGGGGTTGGGGCTTCTTGCTCAGCAAGTGGGGCATTGAGGTTAAAAATTTTGTTGATCAGTGAGGTTTTGCCCGCGCCACCATCGCCCAGAAAAACCACTTTGACTTCCTTTAAACGCTGGCTGCCTTCTGTGGTTAACGAGATTAAATAACGGGTAATTTCATCTGGGCTTTGTCGTCGGATTTCTTTGGACAGAATCGCACGGGTTTTTAAGGCTTCCAGGTCCGTTTTACCGGCAATGCGACGTGTGTAAATAGTTGCCCAGTAGGTAAAACCGATGTCTGTGAGGGCTTGTTCGAATTGTTTTGAAACGGCTAACCATTTTTTAGGCGGTTTATCCCATAACGGTTGATGGATGAGTACTTGAACATCCTGAGTACCGTTAAGGTCGGATAAAATTTGTTTTTGAATGTTTTTTTGAGAAAGTGTTATTGTACTCAGTGCGTTTACAGAGCGTTGTCCAGCGGCGGCGGCGTAGGCGTCGGCGGCGGCGG
>Ga0256847_1000291_pt1 | contig 33510 bp, 29 predicted proteins | sample TeddybearmetaG_FD_189099 | JGI IMG/M metagenome (GOLD analysis project Ga0256847, IMG submission 189099) | Hydrothermal vent microbial communities from East Pacific Rise, Pacific Ocean - Teddybear | ecosystem: Environmental > Aquatic > Marine > Hydrothermal vents | place: Pacific Ocean: East...
GGGAATAGAAAACCTAGCACTACTAGAAGAGTAGTTCAAAATAACAGTAAACCTGCTAGTACAAGTCAGAGAAGAACGGTTCAGCGTAGCAATACGTCAACTAGAAATGTGCAACAAAATAGGACTGTACAAAGGCGTTCAAATCAAAGTGCTTCAACACAAACTAGAAGAACTCCTACAAGAAGTACTACACGACGTACAACAACTAGAAAAAAACAACCAACGCGTAAAGCTTCTACAAATAGAAGAAGTACAAATACCTCTAGAGGAAAAACAACTTCTAGAAGGAGATAATTAGAAAGAGAGAAAGTAAAATCAATTTTCAACTAAAAAGCCTTGCTGCTATGAGCAAGGCTTTTTTTATTTTGGAAAAAGATTATTCATTTTAACTTACTTAATCTAAAATGATGTTTCTGAAATTCTCATATTATCAAAAAACAATACACACCCTTCTGAAGATGCTGTTGCCCCTACTTCGAGTATATTTTGAATTGAATTCGAGGTTGGTAAATTAATTCCAGTAGCAGAAATAATCTGAATACCGTCTTGCCATAACTCAATAATACCATCATTTGTATTACTGTACTTCAGATGCACTTTTAGTGTAAACCATTGATTTCTAGAAATGGTCATTCCTGAATTATTTTCAACGGTTAACTTTGCACCAAATTTATTCTCAAATTCTAATTGATTATTACGAATCACCACTCTTGGTCCTGGACTTTTATAAAAATATGAGTTTTCAAAATCTACAATACTAAAAGGCATTCCACTTTCAATAAAATAATCAGCTTCATACCATACATGAGCATCTTTTTGATAAAAATTTATAGTTGATGACATGGATGATTTAGAGGTAATCATATCAGCCGTTGGTGGTACACTAGTAAATTTTAATACTTTATTTGAATTATCGATAGGGTCATTTGCTACTTCGATTTTATTATCAATAAAAGTGCAGGTTTCATCTAGAATACATTGTCTCAGTGCAAGATAGTCAGACACCTCAGGTGCTGCTGGACTTTGCAATGTGAAGCTTGTCCAATATAAGTCGGTATCCGTCGAAGATTTTACAAATAAGTCTTTAAACACAGATTGGTTTTCGAAATTTTCTAAATAGTTATTTTTAGTAGGAAACAAATCGTTACCTTCTTTTAAAAAAGTACCATTGCCAGTTGTAATATAATTATCTTCTAAAAATGTAGGTTCAAAATATTGTAATGCAAAATTGCAAGAACCGCTTACCTCAGTGTATAATTTTCCATCTTCATAGATAAATATCTCTTCGTCATCAGGTGTCAAAAACGTTTCTAATAATCCATTTGTATTACATGCATTCACTAAGATTTCTCCTTCATTCTTTTCACAACTCATCAAGAAAAATAGTACTATGCAACCAATAATTGTATATAGCTTCATTTTATGAAAGTGTTATAAGAACTTTTCTTGTGTTTTTCTATTTCCTAAAAATAAAAAGTCAAGATGAGTTTAATTGAAATTATAACGAAAAAAATGTATGTAAATTATTTACTTTACTTTTTAAACCTATCTGTTCTTAAGTTTATCTTTAAAAAGAAACATTAAAATTATAGGTACGGCAAGGATACCTATTATGAATTTATCCTCATTGAAAACTTGAGGGTATAATGCTAAAGTAAGTACAAAACCTCCAATAGCACCACCAATATGTGCGCTATGGCCTATATTACCTAATTGTGCTTTCATTCCGTACATTGAATATAATAAATAACCTACACCAAAAACATAACCAGGTATTGGTATTGGTATAAAAAACATATACAGACTCATATCAGGGTTTAGCATGATAGCTGCATATACAATACCCATAACTGCTCCAGACGCCCCAACTGCACTATAATAAGGTTCTTTTTTATGAAAATTTAGTGATAATGTACTTCCTGCCAATAAACTACCAACATATATGATTAAAAATTTTACCACACCTAATGTTGAAATTATGGGATCTGCAAACATATACAAGGCGAACATATTAAAAAATAAATGTGTTTGGTCTACGTGTAAAAAACCAGAAGTGAACATCCGCAATTTATCTCCTTGTAAAATGGGCCCTATTTGAAACTTATATTGTTCTAAAAATGACCTGTCAGAAAATCCTTTTAAGGATACCAAAACGTTCACTAGTATAATTCCAATTACTGCTTTATCCATTTACGCTAAAATTTTCTCAAAGATAAAAGAACCCATTGAAATTATATACCGATATTTGTCAAAATTTTTTTAAATGCAGTTTTTAACTTTTACATTAGTTTATCCATTTATATGGCTCTTTTCTATTTTACCATTCAGAGTATTGTATTTTATTTCTGATTGTTTTTATTACCTTACTTATTATGTTGTTGGTTATAGAAAGAAAACCGTAATACATAACTTGAAACTTGCCTTCCCTGATAAATCTGATAAAGAAATTAAAGACATTACTAAAAAATCGTATCGTCATTTTATGGACGTTTTTATTGAAATGATGAAAGCATTCACCATTTCGAAAAAATCAATGCTAAAACGGTATAAATTTACAAATATTGAATTATTGCAAGAGTTTGAGACCAACGATAAAAGTGTGTTACTATTAGGGTCTCACTATGCAAATTGGGAATGGGTATTTTGCGTTAATTTATTATTTACTAAGTACAATGCTTATGGTGTTATTAAAAAACTTAAAAATTCATACTTCGACAAAAAAATTCGCCAAACCAGAGGAAGGTATCGGACTAAAATAGTGTCTACTAAAGAAATTTTCAATATTATAGATGCCAATACTAAAAACAACATAACTTCTATCTATGGTTTTTTAGGAGATCAATCTCCTAAAGTTAACAAAACATATCATTGGGCAAAATTTTTAGGTGTGCATGCTCCCATTATTACCGGCTCAGAAATGCTAGCAAAAAAACATAATTTAACTGTGATTATGTTTTGTACAAAAAAAGTGAAACGTGGTTATTATGAAACTACTTTTAAACTGCTAGCCGAAAATCCTCGTGACTTTAAAGATTATGACATTACGGATAATTATCTTAGAGAACTTGAAGAATCAATTTATACTGCTCCTGAATATTATTTTTGGACGCATAAACGTTTTAAACATGAAGGTAAAGAGCCTGTTGGTAGTTAGTTATTAGCAGTGTTCAGCAATTAATTAAACCATACAGCATAGCGCTGTCTTCTTAAAGTTAATGCTAACTGTTCTTCCATTTTAATTGCATCTGCCCTTATTGATAATGGTTCTATATGGTTGTAAAGACTAGGTCTTAGATACAACCCATATTTTTGAACTATATTAGATGAAAGCTTATAACCTTTCTTATTTCTGTATCCTGTCTTGTGCTGTATGAATCGTTCTTTTGGTGTTTTACTTGTCATTCCAACGTAAAGGCATTGTAGTACTCCATTAAACTGAGGATTGGCAGCTCTAAATTTTGTATTTTCAGTAAATACGCGTTTTGATAATTCTACAACATAAACTCTATATTGAAACCTTGACATGTAGTATTTTTTACGATTCAAACCACTTTTCAACCATCTTCTTTTCTATTTGCATGTCTTGTTTGTATTCAAACTCATTTGATGTGGCATTATAGGTATAATCATTCTTCCACTCATTAAAGTTCTCGGCTAAACTTTTAATACTATCACAAACATAAGTTATTTCCTTGTCTGTAATTGTTGGATGAATTGACATTCTAATCCAACCTGGTCTTTCTAGCAAACAGCCATCTTCTATTTTGTGTTTATATTCTTCAGATGTCAATAAATCAATGTGCAACAAAAAATGTCCATAAGTACCTGCGCAAGAACATCCACCACGCGTCTGAACTCCAAATCTATCATTCAACAATTTAACACCTAAATTATAGTGTAACTCGTCTATATAAAATGAAAAAATTCCTAATCTTTCTTCATGTTCTTCAGCCAATAGATGCAAGTTTTCAATTCCTTTTAACTGAGAAAAAATATACGCGTTAATTTCATGTTCTCTGTCTAATATTTTTTCAGAATTCATTTGTTCTTTTAACTGAACAGCCAATGCTATTTTAATTGTTTGTAAAAAACCTGGCGTACCGCCATCTTCTCGTAATTCAATGTCTTCAATATAACGATGATCTCCCCAAGGATTGGTATAGGTAACGGTTCCTCCTCCTGGGTTATCAGGAACTGAATTATGATATAATTTATCATTAAAAATTAGTACTCCAGAAGTACCTGGGCCTCCTAAAAATTTATGTGGAGAAAAAAAAATGGCGTCCAACTGTGCTTTTTTATCTTCTGGATGCATATCTATGGATACATATGGCGCTGAACAGGCGAAATCTACAAAGCAAAGTCCATTATAACCATGAATCATTTTTGCTATTCTGTGATAATCGGTTCTTATACCTGTAACATTTGAACATGCAGTAATTGAGGCAATCTTTATCTTTCTATCTTTATATTGTTCTAATAGTTTTCCAAAACTATCAAAACATATCAACCCTGTTTCTTCACATGGAATTACTTCAACATCTGCAATGGTTTCTAACCAAGAAGTATGATTGGAATGATGTTCCATATGCGTTATAAAAACGATGGGTTTTAGCGCATCAGGGACATTGGTGAATTCTTTCATACTTTCAGAAATCTTCAACCCTAAAATACGCTGAAATTTATTGATAACACCTGTCATACCTGTTCCTTCGGTAATTAAACAGTCATTAGCATTGGCATTGACATGTTTTTTAATAATCTCTCTAGCTTTGTGATATGCCTGCGTCATTGCAGACCCAGTAATAGAAGTTTCGGTATGTGTATTTGCTACAAAGGGTCCAAATTCATTGATTAACTTTTCTTCTATAGGTCTGTACAACCTGCCGCTAGCAGTCCAATCCGTATAAATTATCTTTTTTTCTCCATAAGGAGATTCAAAAGTTTGGTCTACACCAATAATATGCTTTCTAAACTGGTCGAAGTAATTTTCTAATGACATAGGTATTTAAAATCCAAATTACAAATGGCAAATTACAATAATTAATACGGATAACTATACCCTAAAAAAGAAATAAATAGTTTCTTGAAACGAACTATCTTAGAGGTAGAGTCATAGAGATATTTCACTTGTTTTGTTTTTGAACTTTCAAATAAAAAACCGAAATTCTGTATTTTACCTCACCCGCAATCGTATTTAACCTTAGTTCAACATAAGAAATATTTATTATAAACCTCTTGACTGCGCTCGAGGAGACACTAAAATTATAAATTTACATTAAAAACTGGATTATTAGATTTAAAACTAAATTGTTATGTAGAACTCAGTCTATCAATGAGCAAAATATGCTCATATTATCTATTTTGATAACAAAGATATTTTTAAATCATCAAAAAATGGTTTAGTTATTTTATAATTTTGAAACTTTTGTCTAGCTAATCATATACCCTTCCGTCTTTAGCTTTGCTAAAGCCACCTTCCCTTAATAAAAAGGAAGGAGTTGCGTTTTTTACTCCTAAGAATCATTTTTAGTGTTTCTTAAAAAATTTACACATAAAATTCCCCTCCTTATTTCAAGGAGGGGTGGTATTTTTCCAAATAGAATTCTTAAAAGAACTCATTCCTTTTAATGTACAGGTATATTTTACTTATAGGTTAGGTTATAACCTAAAACGGTAACCAAAAGTATAAGTCGTTTCATAAAAATAGAAATGCTGAGATGCTTTATCCGAAGTATTTTTGGTAATTCTAATATCTTGCATATCAATATAACCCAATTTAAAATCGGTTTGCAAATAGAAATGTTTGAAGAAAGTGAGATTTAAACCAACTTTAGCCGACAAACCATATCCTGAAACATGAAATTCATCATATCGTTCTTTTCCTAATAATGTGGTATTTGTTTTTGGATACAACATTCCGAAAGCAACACCTTCTTCTAAATTTACTTCAAATTTTGGCGTATTGATTCCTAACAACTGATTGAAATTATCAAATCTGTTTACACCAACAAATACATAATTTAATCCGTCTGTATGCTCAAACTGTAAAAAATCTTCGGTTAACGTAATGGTTTGATTTGTATAAACACCATCAAAATCAGAATTTCCTATCTGAATATTCCCGTTTATTAAAACCTCTTGATCTTGTCGCATTACATATTTAAAATGGTCAAAGCCAATAACAATATTGTAATTGTCTTTAAAGAAATAACCCAAGGTCAAATTTGTCTGTGGCAGTGTAATATCTCCTAGTGAAAAGAATTTAATGCCAAACGGATTTGGTTTGTCATCTGCTTTCGTGTCGCTTAAAGTGAAATCATAATCATCGCCTTTAAAGCGAATATCAGAGTTGGAATAGGATGTTCTATTCCAACCCCAAGAGGTGAAAAATTGTCCTTTCCTTTTAATAATAGGACCTTTTTTTGAAATATCTTCTTCTTGTTTTGCAATATCATTTTGCTGAGAAAAGACAATTTGTGACGTAAATAATACCATAATTAAAACGGTACATTTATCCCATAAATTTCTCATCTGGAATGGAGTATACATTCCTTGATCTTTATAATTCATTTAATTTTTTAGATAATTATGTGTGGATTTGTTAGAGCCATAGGTTCTTTTGACGTTTTAGAACATAAGTCCTAACTTTTTAACCTATTTATTTTTATAATCCAGCTATTGCAGTTATTTCATCCATCATATGTTTTGCCAAAACATCTGCATTCTCTTGTGAAGTACTCTCTGTATATACTCTAATAATAGGTTCTGTATTCGATTTACGAAGGTGTACCCATTCATTTTCAAAATCAATTTTTACACCGTCAATCGTACTCACATCTTCATTTTGATATTTTTCTGCAACATTTTTTAGAATTGCATCAACATTTAATTGTGGAGTAAGTTGAATTTTATTTTTACTCATAAAATAACTTGGATAACCCTCACGTAATGTTTTACAACTAAGCTTAGTTTTTGCCAAATGTGATAAGAACAGTGCAACACCTACTAGTGAATCTCTTCCATAATGTGAAGATGGGTAAATAATTCCTCCATTTCCTTCCCCGCCAATAACAGCATTGGTATCTTTCATTAATTGCACCACATTCACTTCGCCTACGGCACTGGCTTGGTAATTACCACCATGTTTTTCGGTTACATCTCGCAAGGCTCTTGAGGATGATAGGTTTGATACCGTATTCCCACCTTTTGTTTGACCCAACACATAATCGGCACAGGCAACTAGCGTATATTCTTCGCCAAACATTGAGCCATCTTCACAAACCAATGCCAAGCGATCTACATCTGGATCTACAACAATGCCTACATCTGCTTTTTCTTCAATCACTAATTCGGAAATAGCTGTTAGATGTTCTTCTAAGGGTTCTGGATTGTGTGGAAAATGGCCATTGGGTTCACAATATAATTTGATACACTCTACTCCTAGTCTTTCTAATAAATCTGGGATAACTATGCCTCCTGTTGAATTTACAGCATCGACTACTACTTTAAATTTGGCGTTTTTTATAGCTGCTACATCAACCAATTCTAATTTCAATACTTCATCAATATGCTTGTTCATATATCCTTTTTCTTTGGTATATATGCCTAAATTATCAACATCTGCAAAAGTATAGCCGTCATTTTCGGCTAACCGCAAAATTTCTTGTCCTTCCTCTCCGTTTAGAAACTCCCCTTTTTCATTTAATAATTTCAACGCATTCCATTGTTTCGGATTGTGAGAAGCGGTTAAAATAATACCCCCATCTGCTTTTTCAATGGGCACAGCAACTTCAACTGTGGGTGTAGTTGAAAGTCCTAAGTCTTTAACATCAATACCCAAACCAACCAAGGTATTGGCTACCAAACTACTAATCATCTTACCAGAAATTCTGGCATCTCTACCCAACACAACGGTTAGTTTTTCTTTGGTTGAATTTCTTTTAATAAGCCAACTACCATAGGCAGCGGCAAACTTAACAGCATCTACAGGTGTTAAATTATCATTGACGTTTCCACCAATAGTACCTCTTATTCCTGAGATTGATTTTATTAAAGTCATAGTTGTTTTTAGTTTTAACAAAGATACCTTTATAATAAAAAAAACCGTTGAAAATTCAACGGTTTTTTATAGTATTAAATAGTTGCCGATTTCCGCCTACGCGGAAAAGACAAAAAATAAGAAATAGCTTATTTTTTCTCAGCGTCCATTTTATTCTTCAACTCAGCTAAAGCAGAAATATCACCTAATGTAGATTTCTCTGTACTATCTTCCATTCTCTTTTTAGCTGCTTTCATAGTTTTCTTTTCTTGCGCTTTGAATATAGAAGTATGAGATATTACCAATCTTCTATAGTCCTTATTAAACTCTAGCACTTTAAAGTCAACCACATCTCCTTTTTCCAGTTTGCTACCATCTTCTTTTTCCATATGACGTGCTGGAACAAATGCTTCAACATCATCGTCTCCAAAAGTAACAAGAGCACCTTTGTCTGTTATTTGAGTTACCGTACCATTATGTACTGAATCAATGGCAAACTTGTCTTCATAAGCATCCCAAGGATTGTCTGTAGTTTGTTTATGACCTAAATTTAATTTACGTCCTTCTACGTCTAACTCTAATACTTGAACTTCTAATTTATCACCAACTTTTACAAAATCTGATGGGTGTTTCACTTTAGTAGTCCAAGAAAGATCAGATATATAAACCAATCCGTCAATTCCTTCTTCTAATTCAACAAATACGCCAAAATTTGTATAGTTTCTAATAATACCCTCATGTTTAGAACCTACTGGATATTTTTTAGTAATATCTGTCCAAGGGTCAGGATGTAATTGTTTCATCCCTAAAGACATTTTACGATCTTCACGATCCAATGTTAGAATAACAGCTTCTACTTCATCGCCAACTTTTACAAAGTCCTGTGCCGAACGTAAATGTGTTGACCAAGACATTTCAGAAACATGAATTAATCCTTCTACACCTTTACTAACTTCGATAAACGCACCATAATCAGCAATGATAGCTACTTTTCCTTTCACTTTATCACCAATCTTCAATTCTGCATCTAATGCTTCCCAAGGATGTTTCTCTAATTGTTTTAATCCTAATTGGATTCTAGATTTATTATCATCAAAATCAAGGATTACTACATTTAGTTTTTGGTCCAATTCTACAATTTCACTTGGGTGATTGATTCTACTCCAAGATAAATCTGTAATGTGAACTAGTCCGTCAACGCCACCTAAATCAATAAATACACCATAAGAAGTAATGTTTTTCACAACTCCTTCTAGTACTTGACCTTTCTCTAACTGACCAATAATTTCTTTCTTTTGTTCTGCTAAATCGGCTTCAATAAGCGCTTTATGTGATACCACAACATTTTTAAATTCATGGTTGATTTTAACCACTTTGAATTCCATTGTTTTCTCAACATATTGGTCATAATCTCTAATTGGTTTTACATCAATTTGAGATCCTGGTAAGAATGCTTCAATTCCGAAAACATCAACAATCATACCTCCTTTAGTTCTACATTTTATAAAACCATTCACTACTTCCTGAGTTTCATGTGCTGTGTTTACTCTTTCCCAAGCTTTAATTACTCTGGCTTTTCTATGAGATAATACTAATTGACCTGTGCTATCTTCACGCTTATCAACCAACACTTCAACAGTATCTCCAACAGCTAAGTCTGGATTGTATCTAAACTCATTTAAAGAAATAACGCCTTCAGATTTAGAGTTGATATCGATAATAGCTTCACGTTCCGTCATTCTAATTACCGTACCATCAATTACTTGACGTTCTTCAACTAGACCAGGTATACCTTCCAACGCTTTATCAAATGCTGCTAATTTTTTATCATCAACTATTTCAATACCTTCTTCGTATTTATGCCAATCAAAATTATCTAAAAATTCTTGTGTGTTTTGCGGAGCTTCTTCTGATTTTTCTTCTACTACTTCACTTTCCGTTTCAGCAACAACTTCTTGTTTTTCTTCAACCTTTACTTCTTCTTTAGTTTCAGCAACAACTTCTTGTTTCTCCTCTTCCTTCACTTCTTCTACTTTTTCCTCTTTAGGAGCTTCTGCAACCACTGTTTCTTTCACTTCTTCCTTTTCTTCTTTAGGAGTTTCAGCTACAACCTCTTCTTCTTTTACCTCTTCCTTCTTTTCTTCTTTTACTTCTTCCGTAGCATACTTAGATTCTAATCCCAACTCTTGAACTAATAAGGTATAGAAAATTGCTCTATATTTATTTCTGTTAGAAGATCCTATTGCTTCTATAGCTGCTGCAATAGCTTCATCCAATTTTGGAGAGTCTTCCATCCCCATTTTTTTTATTAAGAAATTCTTTTTTACAGTTTCTAATTCTTTAGAATCAGAACTTGAAACTTTTTCAGCATCAGCCTTGTAAATTGATGGTCCTAATCCTTTTGTAACACTTGCTAATAAATCGGTATTTACTTTTAATCCTAATTTTTCAACTTCACCAGTGTATAAATCTATTTTTTCTTGTAATTTAGACATGTGTCTAATAAATTTGTATTTTATTGTTATTCAGATTATTAACGATAATATCAATAAAAGAGTTAAACTAAATATTGTGGTTAAAATTCCTTTCAAAAATCTGTGCTCGTCAAAAGGAGTGCAAATTTACGTATATTTTTTAATCTAGCTATGAGAAAAATAAAGAATTTCTTGAAATGGATTCTTTATAATAAGCTTCTTGGAACTCTGATATGTTTAGAGCAATGACTTAATAATCTTTTCTTCTGTAATTCCTTCTGCTTCTGCTTTGTAGTTTTTTACAATTCGATGGCGTAGAATTGCATAGGCAACTGATTGAACGTCTTCAATATCAGGAGAAAATTTACCATTTATAGCGGCATAGCCTTTGGCTCCTAAAATTAAATTTTGTGATGCTCTGGGTCCAGCTCCCCAATCGATATAATCATTTACTATTTGTGTAGCTCTTGAAGAATTTGGTCTTGTTTTGGCTACCAAAGTAACTGCATATTCAACAACATTATCAGCGACGGGTATTCGTCTTATCAAGTGTTGTAAGTTTATTATTTCCTCTGCCGAAAAAATTGAATTTACTTGTTTTGTTTCATCCGTAGTAGTACTTTTTACAACTTCTATTTCTTCATCGAAAGTGGGATAGTCAAGATAAATAGAAAACATAAATCTATCTAGTTGTGCTTCGGGCAATGGATAAGTTCCTTCTTGCTCTATTGGATTTTGAGTTGCCAATACAAAAAATGGTGGTTCTATTTTATATTGATGCCCTGCTACCGTTACAGATTTTTCTTGCATTGCTTCTAACAATGCCGCTTGGGTCTTAGGAGGTGTTCTATTGATTTCATCTGCCAGTAAAATATTAGAAAAAATAGGACCCTTTATAAATTTAAAACTTCTGTTTTCGTCTAAGATTTCACTTCCTATGATATCAGAAGGCATTAAATCTGGTGTAAATTGAATTCGTTTAAAATTCAAACCCAATGTTTGAGATATGGTATTCACCAATAATGTTTTAGCTAAGCCAGGAACGCCAATTAACAAAGAATGTCCTCCACACAACAACGATAATAAAACATGATCCACAGCTTCATTTTGACCAATGATTATTTTACCAACTTCTTGCTTTAGTGCTTTGTATTTTTGAACTAAATTTTCGACTGCAACTACATCAGACATATTTGTTATTGGTTATTAGGTGTTGATTTTACCAAACGCTATGGATTAGTTTTTTTTCCAATTATTTTTAAACTCGCATTTTTTATAATCCTTATTGATTTTTATATACGTGTCATAAATTTTTTCTTTGGTCCACTTGGCAATCGTCTCTTCACGTTTCTTTTGCAATGCCAAATTTTGAATTTTAATATAATCTTTAGATAAATCTGCAATATGCGCTGGAGTTTTAGATTTCATTAAAAGCATTTTATACATTTTTTCTCCTTCTCTGGTTTCATCATAAAAAACTTCAGAAATTTCTCCTTCTTTTAAAATACTAATCCTTGCATATAGTGTTGGATCCATTTTAGTTAAATCAAATTTAGTATCACTAGTTACTGGGTTAATTAGCAACCCATCATTAGATTTTGTGTCTTTATCTTCTGAATATTTTTTTACAGCATCTTCGAAAGTAAGTTTTAATGTTAAAATATCTTTCTTATATTTCATCAATGAATCTTTTACTTGTTTTTGTTGTTCATCTGTAATTTCTGGTTGCATTAAGAGGTGTCTTACATCGCGTTGTTTTCCTTTAATTTTTTCAACAATAAGAATATGATAACCAAAGTCTGACTCAAAAGGCTCGGAAGTTTCTCCTTCATTCAAACTAAATGCCGCCTCTTTAAATTCTTTTACAAAACCGCTTTCTCTATTTATTGAATAGAATCCACTATTTTGAGTAACACCAGGATCATCAGAATATAAGATGGCTTTCATTCTAAAACTTTGCCCATCTTCAATATCTTTTCTTATTTCATTTAATCTATTGATTACTCTTTCAATTTCGGCTTCTGAAGGTTTGATATTTAATACAATTTGACCCAATTCTATTTCGGCGCCTATCTCCGGTAAATTATTTTCTTTTTCAAGACTTTTAAAATAACTTCTAACTTCTTCGGGTGTTACATCAATATTGTCTGTTAATTTCTGCTGCATTTTCTGAATTAAAGAAGCTTCCTTTTCCACTTCTACAAATTCTTTGCGCAAATCGGCCATATCATTGAATCCGTAATATTCATACACTTTTTCTTCAGAACCCAATTGCTGTAAAAAGTAAGCAATTTTTCGTTCGACCTGACTGTTTATCTCTGTTTCTGTTACCACAATACTATCTACAACCGCATGATGTGACAATAACTTTCTACTCATAATTTGCTCTAACATATCACAATCAGAAATTTCTATTTTCCCTTCACTTTGTTGTTCTAATTCTAATTTATATGCTGCAATTTCAGAATCGAGAACAATGTTCTTTCCAATAACAGTGGCAACACCGTCTAACTTAACTCTCTTTTGTGAACTCAGTGTATCTAATGTAGCTTCATCTTGTGCGTTTACTGCAACGGCAACGAATAGTATTGAAAGTGTTATATATATTTTTAACATTTTAGTAAATTTGAAATTCTTTATTTTTAATAGCATCTTGTGTTAATATTTCTTCAATTTTTCTTAATAATTCTAATTTTCTTTTATGCAATATCATTTGTTTAATAGTTGGCAATGCATAACTCATCGGAGCCGTTTGATTGCGCAATAATACATCTTTAACTTTAACTAAATACACTCCTGTGGAATCTTCTTTTTGAATAAATTTATTCTTTCTTAAAAACTTATTTTTATCATAGTTTTTAAGAAAGGGTGTTTTTTTAATTACTTCATCATATTTAATCCAAATAGAATCATTTAAATTGAATGATTTTAACTGTAATTCTTGTTCCATGATTTTAGTGTCTGATTCCCCATCATCAGATCTAAATAATGAGATAAATTCTTTTGGATTTAAAATGTCATTCCCAAAATAAATATACCTGAATTTTATTAACTCTTCATTCAACTTAAATATCTCTTTATTATTTTTATAAAAACTATCAATATCAATTTGAGTTACAAGGGTGTCTAATTCTTGTTTTACTATTGCTTCTTTGTATTTATTAATCAATAAGTCTTGTTTATACTGTTCGACCAATTTATCAATACTCTGTTCTTCTTCTTTGTCTAGATTAATTTTAGCTTTTTTAAGTAATAATTGTTCTCTTGCCCATTTATTTATATAACTACTTACAAATAACAAACTGTCTTCTTTGGTAATTTCCTCTGGTAATAAAGCTTTGATATCTTCCTTATAAAGCACGTTGTTATACACTTTTGCAATCGGTGTTTTATCATTTTCATTTGTAACACACGATGTCATTATGATAATCAATACTATATATAACAACTGTTTTTTCAACTTAATTCTGACTTTGTTTTAATAACTTTTTTAATACTTTTTTGTTTACTTTAACAGGATATTTTTGTTTTAATTCCTTAATCCATTCCTGATCAATATACTCTTGAAAATCATTAATTACCCTGCCTTTCGCTTCTTCAAGTAACATTGGTTGTGGTTCAATTATTTTACGAATTTGCACAACGGTATAATTAGTAGAATTATCACTAATAACATCAGAAACCCCCTCTTTATTTAATGCAAAGCCCTTGGGTAGTTTTTTATGATTTGCTTCTAATACTCCTTTTGTAAATAATACATGAATTGTAGCACCCTCATTTACTAGCTTTTTAATCTCTTCAATTTCCTTACCTTGTTCAAGGTAATTTTTTACTTGTTCAGCTTTCTCATTTTTTGTGCAAGAAGCAATAATTACATCTCCTCGCTTTTTCCAGTAATACTGCTGTTGATTCTTATCAAAAAAATCTTTTAACCCTAGTGTGTCTTTTTCAGCATGACTCCAAACTTTATCTTGCAACAAGTCAAATAATAATAACCCATCTCTATATTCCTGTAAGGTAAATGCAAAATCTGAGTTCGTCTTTTCTAAATTATCTTTATAATAATCTATTACTTTGGTTTTAAAAAAATCAGAATAGGTTTCTTTCGCACTTTTATTACGTTGTCTGGCATTGTATTTTACTAAACCTTCAAGTGGAGAATTAACTCCGTTAATCGTAAAAATAGTCGTTTTTAAATTGTCAGCAATAGCAACTGAATCGTTTTTAAAATAAGATTGAAGTAAGGTTTCATTCTTTGTAATTTCATACGCATCGATAAGTCTTTTAACTATTGATGTTCCAGCAAGCTTATATCGTTTACTTTCTTTAACTTTTTTTGTCAACTCACCTTTAATTGCTTTAAAATCTTTAATTGGATGTTTTTTTATTAATTTAATAATATGCCAACCATAAGGGGTCTCAAACGGTTTAGAAATATCATTTATATTTTTCATTGAAAAGGCTACATCTGCAAAAGGTTTGATCATTCTAGCAGCGTTAAATTTCGCTAACTTACCTCCATTAATAGAAGAATTTCTATCATCTGAATGCAATTTGGCCAATATTTCAAATCGTTCTCCTTGATTTAGTTTTGCCGACAATTCATTTATTTTAGTTTTAGCATATAGAGAGTCTTGTTTATTCTCCTTAATCATTATATGGGCAACTTCTACTTCTCCTTTAGATTCTCTAATATCGGTTACTTTTATAATATGATAACCAAACTGTGTTTTAAAAGGCATTGAAATTTCATTTAGCTTCGTATTATAGGCAGCATTTTCAAAAGGATATACCATAGAAAAGGCCGAAAAATAGCCCAAATCAACTCCATTTTTCTTAGCAGAAGGATACGAATATTGTTTGGCTATAGTTTCAAAAGAAGCTCCTTCTAGAATTTTATTTCGGGCTTCTATCAATTTTTGGTAGGTTCGTATTGTATCTTCCGGTGAAGCTTTGGACTCTAGCTTAATCAATATATGACTAGCACTTATTTCTGTTTTGGTTCTATTATATGCTTCTTTTACCAAGGCATCGGCAGCTTCACTATCTGTTAAATATGGAGTTATTAGTTGTTCTTTATATTGCGCTAACTCCTTTTTATAGGTACTAACGGTATCATATTTTAAATCATAAGCTTGTTTTAATTTTAGCTTGTAATTAATGTACAACTCTAAATATTCTTCAATAGATTTTTTGTTTTCTTCTGTAACGATATCTCTATTTTTATTAAAAACCTTCATAAACTCATCTGTATAAACCGCCTCATTAGCAACTGTAAACAGGGCCTTTTTATGATTTTGGGCATTGAGATAATTTAAATTCAATAAAAAAATGAATATCAGTATGTTCTTAAAATGCATAAAAAGTTATTTATAAATGTAGTTATGTAAGATAATTATCAAAAGTTTATAATTTTTAGAACGCTCAAAAGTATTTTATATTTTTAAATCTTCTTGTTAAATAAATCACAAAGAAATCACACCTTCAACACTAGCAACTTCTTTATATTTCTTTATTATTTCATCAGCGTCCTTCATTGTTGTCACTATAGTTACACTTTTATATTTTCCTGTCTTAGAGAGTTTTGTGTTAATAATTACGCCTGAATAATTAAACATATTTTTAATTGTATCTACTTTTGTTTCATCCGTAGGTACTATAAACTTAAACATATATTCAGTAGGGAATTTGGTAGTGTCTTCTAAACGTTCTTTTAAGTTTCTATAAAATTCTTCTTGATTTTTCATATTCGTTTTAGGACTCTTCAATTTCCTTATAATTGATACAATACTCAATACATATTATGTTCAAAGGTCGACAAAAGTACAGCTATTATCTTGCTTAAACCCGCTTTATACATTGGAAAATCTATTACGCCTTGAAATCACTGCAAAATATATCTCCACCTCAGGCGGATACTTTTTGAAGTCTAACTGTAGCGATGCTACGCTTAAACTACTAAAAAGTCATATTTTATTGTGCTTTCAAGCCTCACAACGCTTTTCTAATGCATAATTCGGGTTAAACAGATTTCTTGTAGATAATTATTGATGGGCAAAAGTAATAAATTGATGTTATACCAAATAAACATCAAAATGCTTGTTAAAATTCGTTTACTCACTTCTTTTCTATTTTTAATAGGTGTTCATGATGTGCTTTGCAGTTCTTTTTCCTTTTCTACTTCACAATAAAATTAAACCGTAATCTAGGTTATGCTTGAGTTTTATAGTTTGTATAAATAAACCAGCCTACGGCAGGCAGGAAATAATTCAAATTTTTAAACAATCATTTTGAAATTCATTTGGTATTACTTAACAAAATATAAATATCTCTCAATATTTATATTATTAAAATAATTTTTTGTTCTTTGTTCTGTAATTACAAATATAAACAATGCAACAAAAAATTGTTATTACTGGTGGTCCCGGAACAGGAAAAACATCTTTAATTGATGAGTTAACAAAAAGAAATTATAATTGTACTCCTGAAATTTCAAGACAGGTAACTCAACAAGCTAGAAAAGAAGGAATTGAACACCTCTTTTTAAAAAATCCTTTGCTATTTAGCAAACTATTATTAGAAGGTAGAGAACAACAGTATATGGATGCTCTTAATACTAACGAAACCATTATATTTTTTGATAGAGGTATTCCTGATGTACATGCATATATGAATCATTTTGAAACGAAATATCCTCAAATCTATATTGAAAAAAGTAAAAAATATAGATATGACAGTATATTTATATTGCCGCCATGGAAAGAAATTTATACAACTGATGATGAACGGTATGAAAGTTTTGAACTATCAATTTCAATTTATGAGCATCTAAAAGTTGCATATACCGAGCTTGATTATAAAATTATTGAAGTACCATTTGGCAACATAAATACAAGAGTTGATTTTATATTGGAACAATTAAAATTTGTATAATGACGACTGCTCTTGAAGTTTTACATAGCTATTGGAATTACCCTTCTTTTAAAGAACCTCAAGAGAAAATTATTGATTTAGTTTTAGATACTAAAAATGTTATTGCTGTTTTACCTACTGGTGGTGGTAAATCAATTTGTTATCAAATACCTGGACTACTAAAAGAAGGTGTTTGTTTGGTTATCTCGCCGTTGATTGCTTTGATGCATGACCAGGTCAATGCACTTAAAGAAAAAGGTATTAAAGCCATTGTTATTACGTCTGATTTACGACAAACAGAAATTATAGATGCATTTGACAACCTGCTTTTTGGTAATTATAAATTTTTATACCTCTCACCTGAAAAGTTGCAATCTAAATTCATTCAAGAAAAAATTAAACAGCTTACCCTCAATTTAATTGCAATTGATGAAGTACACTGTATTTCAGAATGGGGACATGACTTTAGGCCTGCTTATTTAAAAATACCAATTGTTAATGAATTACATCCAAATGTTCCAATAATTGGATTGACAGCTACAGCAACTTCTGAGGTTCTCAAAGATATTGTCAAACATCTTAACATACCAGATGCAACTATTATTAAACAATCATTGGCTAGGAGAAACTTATCCCTAAATATTATTCGCAGTGAAGATTTTCAGTACCATTTAAAAGAACTTTTAAGCAACACTAAATTACCATCTATTTTATATGCAAATAGCAGAAAAAAAGTAAAAAATGTTAGCGATTATTTGAATAAATACGGTTTGAAATCCACCCATTATCACGGTGGATTGTCTTCCATAGAAAAACAAACCTCGTTCTCAAATTGGATGCAAGAAAAAACACCAATAATGGTTGCAACTAATGCTTTTGGAATGGGTATTGACAAACAAAATGTACAACAAATTATTCATCTAGATATACCCACTAGTTTGGAAAATTATATGCAAGAAGCTGGTAGAGCAGGCCGAAATGAAGACAAGGCATTTTCCTATGTTTTTGCTAGTAAACATAGTATCTCTAATTTAAAAAGGCAATTCGTAAAAAGTAAATTATCAGTAGAATTTACTAAAAACATGTACATTGTTTTAAATCAGTATTTTCAAGTAGCGTATGGTGAATTGCCTACGCACAATTTTGAATTTAATTTAGCTGAGTTTTGCTCACATTATAATTTTAACATTTTACAAACCTATGCAACGCTTAAACTGCTAGAAAAAGAGCAAATTTTATCTTTTGATGAAAAATACAATCGGCAATCTACACTGAAATTAAAAGTATTGCCCGATGAATTATTAAACTATTCTGAACGAAATAATTCTGATATTATTAAAACGATATTAAGGAGTTACGGTGGTATTTTTGAATACCCTGTAAACATAAATGAGACCATGATTGCAAAAAAATCTGATAGTACATTCTCGACTGTAAAAAATGAACTAACAAGACTTTCAGATAATGGTTTTGCCAGCTATAATTTTGGAAAAAAAACAAGTAAAATACAGTTTTTAGTGCCTAGAGAAGATGCTATTACCATTCGTAAAATTGCACCAAACATCAAGCAATTGAATATTGTAAAGTTAGATAAAATTAATGCGATTGTAAATTATGTCACTAATGAAGAAGTTTGTAGAAGTAATTCTTTATTAGGGTATTTTGACGAAAAAAGTACCGAAGATTGTGGGATTTGTGATGTATGCATAAAATCAGATTTTACTGATTATCATCAATTATCTGTAGAAATTATGGAGTTGTTTTCTGCTAAACAACTACGTTCTACTAAAGAAATTATAGCTCATTTTTCTATTGATAAATCTGTAGTGCTTTCAACCTTACAAATCTTATTGGATACCAATAAAATAACTATAACTTCGCAAAATAAATTAGAAAAGGTTACAAATGACTAATATACGTGTTGTATTTATGGGCACTCCTGATTTTGCTGTAGGAGTATTGAAAAATTTAATTAAAAATAAATTTACCATTGCAGGAGTAATAACCGCACCTGACAAACCATCAGGTAGAGGTCGGAAACTGAATCAATCTGCGGTAAAAAAATATGCTATAGAACAACAATTAACAGTATTACAACCCCACAATTTAAAAAATGAAGATTTTTTAAATGAATTAAAACAATTAAATGCCAATTTGCAAATTGTGGTAGCATTTAGAATGTTACCCAAAGTAGTTTGGCAACTACCATCTTTAGGGACTTTTAATCTACATGCATCTCTATTGCCTGAATATAGAGGAGCTGCACCTATTAATTGGGCGATTATTAATGGTGAAACTAAAACCGGAGTTACTACTTTTTTTATTGATGAGAAAATTGATACAGGTGAAATTATCCTACAAGATGAAGTTGTTATTAACGAAACAGATACTGCAGGAGATTTACATGATAAATTAATGGAAACCGGTAGCCAATTAGTAGTAAAAACGGTAAAAATTATCCAAAAAGGCAACGTAAAAACTATAATGCAACCAGGCACCAATGACAAGGTAGACCTGCCTGCCGACAAGGCAGGAAAAATTGCTCCTAAAATATACAAAGAAACGTGTAGAATAGATTGGAATCAACCTATTGATACTATTTATAATAAAATTAGAGGCTTGAGTCCTTATCCTGCCTCATGGACAATCATTGATAATATTAATGAAACAATTGAAGCAAAGATTTATGCGGTAAGTAAAGAAATAATAAAACATAATCACCCTATTAGAAGTATTATAACCACAAAAAAAGAATTAAAAATTGCAGTTCATGGTGGAATCATTTTAGTTCATGAAATACAACTGCCTGGAAAGCGTAAAATGAAGACGTCTGATTTACTGAATGGTTTTGAATTTCATGAAGACGCAATAGCTCAATAACTCCTTTGTTTATTGGCTTTTAGCCCTGTTTTAAGTGAGAATATTGGGTTTATTAACAATTGCCTTTAATTTATTAACAAAATGCTCGTTTTTGAGATGCAAAACTTGCTTAACACCTTATAAAATATATATTTGTTGAGCTTTTAACGGAGCAAATTATTATTTAACCAATTTTAAATTATTTAATTATGAACAAATCAGAATTAGTAGATGCTATGGCTGCTGACGCAGGAATTTCTAAGGCTTCTGCAAAAAAAGCATTAGATTCAATGATGGGAAATGTTGAAAAAACTTTAAAGGGAGGCGGAAGAGTTTCTTTAGTAGGTTTTGGATCTTGGTCAGTAACTAGAAGAGCTGCTAGAGATGGAAGAAACCCTCAAACCGGTGCAACTATTAAAATCGCTGCTAAAAATGTAGTGAAATTTAAGCCTGGTGCTGAGTTAAAAAATTCAGTAAACTAATTGTTTTAAGAAAATTCTTAAATTTATAGAAAAGCTTTCGAAATTTCGAAAGCTTTTTTTATTTGGTAAAATTCACTATATTAGTTGGGTAATAATATGTATATGTTTACTACAAAACCATCTAAGGGTAGATTATTGGTTGCCGAACCTTCTATTTTAAATGATACTTCATTTAATCGATCGGTAATATTATTATCAGAACATAACGATGAAGGTTCCATTGGTTTTATCATTAACAAACCTTCAAAATATACATTGAATGATTTGATTCCTGAAATAGCATCAGATTTAATTATATATCATGGTGGTCCGGTTTCAAAAGAAAACTTATATTTTGTACATAAAGTCCCTGATTTAATTCCCGATAGTATCGAAATAGCAAACGGTATTTTTTGGGGTGGAGATTTTGAAAAAATTCAAGAACTTTTACAAGATAGTATGCTGGAAAAAGGCGACATTCGTTTTTTTCTTGGTTATTCAGGATGGAGTAAAGATCAACTTCAGGATGAGTTAGAAACAACTTCTTGGATAGTAATTGAGAATAATTATCAAAATATTTTCGATATCTCTCATCAATCATTCTGGAAAAATCAATTGATGAAATTTGGCGGAGAGTATAAAGTTTGGGCGAATGCTCCTGAAAACCCAAGTTTAAATTAAATTACTTAAGATAATTTCTCTAAAATTTTGAGTTTGTTTTGTAAATCGGTTGTAACAGTTGTTTTGTATCCCTTTTTCCTATATTTATTGACCGATTGAATACCCATAATTGTATTGGTTAAAAATACTTCATCAACTTTTTGAAGCTCAAAAGGAGAAATTTCGGTTTCGATAAGGTCATACTTCGAGTCTTTACGAATCATTGCTATCAAATTTTTTCTCAGCACTCCTTTTATGCAACCTTCGGATATTGGTGGTGTTATTATTTGATTACCTTTTACCAAAAATATATTAGCATTCAAAGCTTCAACAATCTGTTTTTTTTCATTTAATAATATACAATTGTCAATGGCATTCTCACTTGCATAAATGCTGGCGATAACATTTAGAATTTTAGTATTCGTTTTTAATGTTGACAACATCCCTGAAAACACATAATAATCTTTAAACAAATCAACTGTATACTCATTTTTCTGATGTACTATCAATTGTCCTGCTTCCACTATAAAATCAATTTCGTTATTCTTAGGTAAGTATAAACCTCCATCTTTCCTACAAATTGAAAACCGAATTCTGGCATTGTTCAACTTGGTAATTTTAACAATTTTTAAAATTTCGTTTTCAAAAAATTCTAACGTGAATTCCATTGAAATTTTCATGCGCAACATACGCATAGATGCCATTAGTCTAAAATAATGATCTTCGGCAAATATAATTTTACCATCAACTACTTTTAACGTTTCAAACAGCGCATCTCCATATTTAAAAGCTCTATTGTCTGTACTTAGTATGGTATCATTCTTAGATACAATATTTCCATTATAATTTATCATGGTAAATTAGTAACTATAAAAAGCCTTGAAATTCCGATGATTATCGGGACAAGGCTCTGTTTTTAATACTGTTAAATTACAATTATGCTCCTATTGTATGCTTTAATTCAGCTATTTGGTTTTCCCAAAACATTTTAGATTCTTCAACTTCATCTTCATCAGCAAAATCAGTTACCATTAATGAGACATCTTTTGTTAAGGCATCAACTTCTATTCTGAACTCAAAATAGATATCTTTATCTTCTTCTTTATCACTCAACCATTTATATCTTATTTTTTCATTTGTTCTATATCCAATTCTTTGTGCTTGTTCTTCAGAATCATCCCATATAAATGTAAATACATCACTTCTAGAATTTACATTATCTGCAAACCATTCACTTAACCCGTCAGGTGTAGACAAATATTGGTACAAAAATGCTGGTGATGAATGTATGGGGAACTCTAATTCAAATTTAATTTTATCAGTCATCTGTTTCATTTTAATCTTTGCTTGACAATATATAGATTATCTTATTTTTAAAAAAACTTTTTTTCATAAAAATTTGATGCATAAGTCTTGTCTCAATTAAATTTGTTTTTATATTTGCAACCTCAAATTTGGCGAGGTAGCTCAGTTGGTTAGAGCGTCGGATTCATAACCCGGAGGTCTGGAGTTCAAATCTCCATCTCGCTACTAATAAAAGCAGTTATTTTTATAACTGCTTTTATTATTAATTCTAATGAACTACCCCGAGGCAGAGCCATCGAAGTATCAAGCGGAAGAAAGTTTTTTCATTTGATGAAAACCTAAGGTTTTCAAACTTTCCACATAAACCCGAGGTAGAGCCTCGAGGAATTCTTTAGATTAAATAGTAAACAAAAGAGTTCATTTTCTATAAGAACTTTCTTATTTAGAATCAATTCTTAACAAGAATATTGTTTACTACTTTAATGCATTCTGAGATGTTTGATTTTACAGTACAGATACCTATGTTATTATTGTTGAATGGTTGATAAATAGCTAGATTATCTCTTGAAAAAAGTCCAACTGTAGGTGTTTGAGAAGAACTTGCTAAGTGCATAATTCCACTATCTGCACAAATAAACACTTCTGTATTTGCAATTAAGGATCCAATTTGTCGAATATCTTTACTATAGAAGGTTGGTGCTCTAAACTGAATCATTGAAATATTTTCAATCGGTAATACTTCAATGATATTGTAATTTGAATATTTTATTTCTAATTTTTCATAAAATTCTATCCACCAAGTTTCCGAATGGCACTTATCATCAGTTGCATACGTAAACAAACAAATGGTTTTTTTATTATTATTTACCAGTTCCTTTAATATTTCTTTACCAACAGCCTTTTCTAAAGGGCAAAGTTTAAGATTTAATGGAACAATTGGATTATTATTCTTTACAAAACCTATTCCATTTAAATAATTTCTAAAGCCATACACTTGGTTTTTTGCAATATGTTCGCAATCTTTAAATTTCAATTCGACATCATTTCCATCCTCTCCAAAAACTTTATATTTTGAATTTGAAAATTTAGTAAATAGTTTCCCTGATGATGAAGTTTTAACGGCATTGATAACAATATCATATTTTATTTTTTTGACTGCCATACACCCGCGTATGTATTTTATTGGATACTTGAAGGGTCTTTTAGGTAGTTGAATTATATTCTCAACATTTTCATAATTTTTAAATAGAATTGGTGCTAAACCACCTTGTACCACTAAATCAACTTTAGATTCTGGAAAGGTTGCTATAACTTCCTGTAAAAGAGGTGTAATTAATAGTAGGTTTCCTAACCTGTGATTTGGCCTACAAATTAAAATATGATTAATTTTATTTTTATCGGTCAAATCAACATTATGAACAACATGAGAGTTGCCAATGTTTTTGGTTATGTTATGCATTAAAAATCTTCTTAATACATTTATGTTTTTTAAAATTCTCAATTTGATGAAATAAAAAATTCTCTAAAATTTATTCAACTAATTTAAAATTCTTAATCTTTGTTCTGTGATTTATGTCAAATACCGTTTAGGTCAATTTGGTTTAAAGCTAGCTATTTTTATTTGGTAATTTTTATTCTATTTTGAATTTATTATACTATTAGATTCTTATTAATACCTAGTATATTATCTCTAGCATACTGTTCAATAAAAGTATCTGTAAAATTATTTCTACCCAATAATTCTTGATTTTTCAGAATTTTTTGGACATCTCTTTCTGTATATTCTTTTAACATAGGTTTTGCCAATTCCGCAAAACTATAATGCCATGGTTCATATTTAAACCCTTTTCTAGCATGGTCGTTTGTATATACTCTATAAAAACCATACTTATGAGCATTGTCATCCATCCATTCTCTAAAGTTTTTATAAATACCATATCCATGAAAGTTTTTGGTACTTAATGGATACCTTGAAGTTTTTATACTACCATCAACAACATCCATCTCTGTCCCCCAATGATGGCGAGAACTACCCGGAATTGCAGTATATCTAATATTATATTCTACAGCTGTTTTTGATGATAATTTACGAGATCTGTATCGGTTATATTTACGTGTCCAAATCAGGTTCTGGTGATAGAAGCTTCTGTAACTTGATACCACGCGTATACGCATGCCATTCTTACGTGCTGCGTTGTCCATGTCTAAAAAAGCTTCATGAGCTCTCCACAAAAGCCTATACCCTTTTCCATATAACTTAGGAGTGCTTTTACCTATTAAATACTTATCAGTATATGCGCTTGAAGAAGTTGAGAATGCTAAACTTGGTGTTGAAATTATAGCTATACCCGCAAAGACTGAAGTTTTTAAAAATTTTCTTCTTGAATTCATATTAATGCCAATAACAATTTTTTTAATCTTATTAGCGCGTACAAAAACTCCCTACCCAATTGTAATTTGAGCTAATACTTTCTGAAATTAAAAATACTGGAATAATAGTTTTAATTTAATTGTGAAGAATCATTGTTATTAACAATTTGAGAAAGACTAAAAAGTATTGAAATAAAAATATTTAAATTAATAATATGAATTTAATCAAATAATAACCAAGTGGTTAGTAACTATTTGAGTTCATAAGAGGAAAAATCAATTATTAACAAAACTTGTTAATATCGTATATTATAAACTTTATTATACTAGTAAAATAATCAAAAAGGACAATCTATCGGGTAAGAAAATGCTTCTTTCTGGCTGTTTTATTTATTGTATTTGGCTTTTTTACTTCCTTCATACATTTCATATTTTACCAGTCTACATTCTAGTTTACCATTATACAGTTTTATCTTTCTGGAAGTACGCAAACCTACACTTTTTAGTCCACCGCTAAAGTCAGAAGTAATAAGCCAAGCATTGGTATTAGGATAACTTTGTTTTAACGTATTCCCTATTTCTTTATAAAAAATTGGAACATCTATTTCTAATCGTTCGCCATAGGGTGGGTTAAACAAAATAATCGTTTTGCCTTCAACTTCTTTTTCCGTAGTAAAGAAGTTTTCTTGTGACACTTTAATAAAATCTTCTAAATGAGCATTTTTGATGTTTTCTATGGCTTTTCTAACAGCTGAAGGTGCTTTGTCATATCCAATAAGTAGGGAATCTGATTCCTTTACTCTTTTGAGCAATGAATTTCTAATAACATTAAATAAATCTTCGTCAAAATCACTCCATTTCTCAAAGCCAAATTCTCTTCTATTAATATTCGCAGGAATGTTATTGGCAATCATAGCTGCTTCAATCAATATGGTACCACTGCCGCACATGGGATCAATAAAATTCTGTGTACCATCATAACCACTATGCAATACCAATCCTGCGGCCAACACTTCATTGATTGGCGCTATATTGGTTGCACTTCTATATCCTCTTTTATGTAACGAATCGCCTGAACTATCTAAAGAAACGGTACAATACTCTTTTTGAATATGTATGTTTACTTGTAAATCCGGATGTTTTACATCTACATTTGGACGTTTATCATACTTCTTTCTAAAATAGTCTGCAATGGCATCTTTAGATTTTAAAGCAAGATAGTGTGAGTGTGTAAAATTATCGGAATTTGCTACAGCGTCAATTGCAAAGGTTCCGTCAACACTTAGGTAATCATCCCATTTTATATATTGTAGTTGTCTATATAAATCGTCCTCAGAAGTTACTTTAAAGCTTTTAATAGGTTTTAAAATCCGTACAGAAGTTCTTAATGCCATATTAGCTTTGTACATAAAACCTTTATCTCCTACAAAAGAAACATTTCGTACGCCAATTTGAACACTGGTAGCACCCAGCGTTCGTAACTCTTTCGCTAATAACTCCTCAAAACCAAATAAAGTTTTGGCTAGCATTTTAAAATTTTCATTCATTTAATCCATATTATGCTACAAAAATACTTTAATTATAATTGCTACAAATTGATTTCTTACTTTTGTATTGAATTTATACAATATGACCCAAAAACAAGAATGGTTTAAAGAATGGTTCGATACTAAGTATTACCATATTTTATATCAAGATAGAAATGATGATGAAGCACACCTCTTTATGCGAAATCTGTTATCTCATTTGCAACTCAAACACCAAAGTAAGATTTTAGATTTACCTTGTGGTAAAGGGAGACATTCCGTTTTTTTAAATTCTTTAGGCTATGATGTCATTGGAGCGGATCTTTCTGAAAACAGTATTAATTACGCAAATCAATTTACAAACGATACATTACACTTTGAAGTGCATGATATGCGGAATCCGTTTTCAATAAAATTTGACGCTATTTTTAATTTATTTACTAGTTTTGGATATTTTGACGAAAAAACCAATATTAAAGTATTGCAAAACCTAAAAAAAGGGTTAAAAAAGAATGGTGTTTTAGTAATTGATTTTATGAATGTAACATATGTAAAAAAACACCTAGTCACAAAAGAAACTATCATTAAAAGTAATATTGAATTTAACATTACTAAATCTATCGTAGATGATTTTATTGTGAAAGAAATTCGTTTTACTGCCGACAATAAAGAGCATTATTATACCGAGCGAGTACGATTTTTAACATTAAAAATGTTAAAAAACTATATAAAGCAGGCCAACTTATCATTGAAAGATATTTTTGGCACCTATTCTCTTACTGAGTTTGATAATGAAAATTCAAGCCGATTAATACTTATACTAGAATGAATATACTAGCTTTAATCTTATCTGTTATTGTTGGCGTAGTTTTAGTCTTATTATTTAAGCCTAACACAAAATCAATTCAGTTATTTCTATCATTTAGTGGTGCCTATTTACTTTCAATTACGGTACTACATTTATTACCAGAAGTATTTGAATCGCAGCAAGAAAATATTGGTCTTTATATCCTTATCGGAATTTTACTCCAAAGTATTTTAGAGTATTTTTCTAAAGGTGCTGAACATGGACATGTTCATATACACTCACATACAAAAGGTATTCCTTGGTTATTGTTTACTAGTTTAGGTTTGCATGCTTTTTTTGAGGGAATACCACTAGGGACGGCAAGTAGTAATTTATTATTATGGGCAATAGTAATTCATAAAATACCTATTTCCATTATACTTTCTATCTTTTTATTGAATAGTAAATTACCAAAGAAAATTATTTTCTTTTTTATTTTATTATTTGCATTGATGAGTCCCTTAGGTTTATTTCTAAGTAATAAAATGACATTATTCAATAATTATCACATTGAAATAACGGGAGTAATTATTGGTATATTCTTACATATTTCGACGGCTATTTTATTTGAAAGCACTCAAAATCATCAATTTAATAGTAGGAAATTTATCGCTGTATTGGTTGGGTTTGCAGTAGCTTTTGTAAGTACACATGTTTTGGCACATTAATTACCAATATCACTAATAAATTTAACTCGCATTAATCGTAACTCATCTTCATCATAATCGCCATCAAACTCGTCTAATGCCAATTGAATTTTATCAGATTCAGATTCCATAAAATATTCAAATATTTCTTCCTGCTGATCCTCATCTAACATATTATTTAAACAATAATCAATATTTATTTTTGTGCCTGAATAGACAATCCTCTCTAACTCTCTGGTTAACTCTACCATATCCAATCCTTTAGATTTGGCAATATCAATCAGAGGTAGTTTTCTATCTGTATTTTGAATGATAAATAACTTCAAAGCAGAGTTTGTGCCTGTACTTTTTACTACTAAATCATCTGGTCTAGTAATTTCATTTTCCTCAACATACTTGGCAATTAAATTTATAAATTCTTTTCCATACTTTTTCGCTTTCCCGTCACCCACTCCATGTACATTTGAGAGTTCTTGTACAGTGATTGGATATTTTAATGTCATGTCTTCTAAAGAAGGGTCTTGAAAAATTACAAAAGGAGGTACTTCTAATTTCTTTCCAACATCTTTCCGAAGCTCTTTTAACATTGCCATTAGTTGCGCATCGGTTGCTCCTCCTGAACCTTTAGTGTTTGTAACGATATTACTGTCATTTTCTTTATCGTATGCATGATCCTCAGTCATCATAAATGACTGCGGCTTTTTGACAAATTTTTCGCTCAAATGTGTCAATTTTAATACACCATATTGCTCAATTTCCTTACTAATAAATCCTGCAACTAGAATTTGACGAATCAGTGCCATCCAAAAACTACCCTCCTTATTTTTACCAATACCAAAAAATGGTTGCGTGTCTGTTTTACGCGATTTTAACAAGGCATTTGAATTGCCAATTAATATGTTTACAATTTCTTTGGATTTGTATTCTTGGTTGGAATCTCTAATAACCTCTAACAAAATTTTAACCTCATCTTTGGCTTCAGATTTCTTCTTAGGGTTTCTAACATTATCATCCATATCCGCACCATCACCATTTATCCCATCAAACTCTTCTCCAAAGTAATGTAACAAAAACTTACGTCTAGACATCGACGTTTCTGCATACGAAACAACTTCTTGTAATAAAGCATGACCTATTTCCTGTTCTGCTACTGGTTTTCCTGATAAAAATTTTTCTAATTTTTCAATGTCCTTATAGGCATAAAAAGCTAAACAATATCCCTCACCGCCATCTCTACCGGCACGACCTGTTTCTTGATAATAACTTTCTAAACTTTTAGGTATATCGTGATGAATAACAAAACGTACATCTGGTTTGTCAATTCCCATTCCAAAAGCAATGGTAGCAACTACAACATCTGTATCTTCCATCAAAAACATATCTTGGTGTCTGGCACGGGTCTTAGCATCTAATCCTGCATGATATGGCACTGCCTTAATTCCATTTACTTGTAAAATTTGAGAAATTTCTCCAACTTTTTTTCTACTCAAGCAATATATAATACCCGATTTACCCGCATAATTCCGAACAAAACGGATGATATCTTTCTCTACATCTTTGGTTTTGGGTTTTACTTCATAAAAAAGATTAGCTCTATTGAACGAGGCTTTAAAAGTGTTGGCATCAATCATCCCTAAATTTTTCAAGATATCTTCTTGCACTTTTGGTGTAGCTGTAGCTGTCAATCCAATTATAGGCACATCATCAATTCTTTTAATAATGGCTCTAAGGTTTCTATATTCAGGTCTAAAGTCATGTCCCCATTCAGAAATGCAATGCGCTTCGTCAATGGCAACAAATGAGATTTTTTGTTTTTTTAGAAAGTCAATATATTCTTCCTTGGTAAGAGATTCTGGAGCTACATATAATAGCTTCGTAATTCCGTTTTCAATATCACTCATTACCTGACTCACCTCTCCTTTATTCAAAGATGAATTCAATACATGCGCAATTCCGTTTTCAGTAGAAATTCCTCGTAATGCATCTACCTGATTTTTCATTAAGGCAATTAAAGGAGAAACTACTATTGCGGTACCTTCTTGAGCCAATGCAGGGAGCTGGTAGCATAACGATTTACCACCGCCAGTAGGCATAATAACAAAAGTATTCTGCCTGTTAATCAAACTTTTAATAACCTCTTCTTGTAAACCTTTAAATTGATCGAAACCAAAATATTTTTTCAGGGCTCCATGTAAGTCTAAATTTGTCACTTCTATTTAAATTTATCGCTAATTTTTAGATACATTTGCAACTAAAGATACTCTTTATTTTTTAATATTTTTAATTTTGAATACAAAAAAACCTATTTTAGATATTGCAAAACAAACCATTTCTATTGAAAGTAAGGCGATAGCGAATTTAATAAATTTTTTAGATAAAAATTTCGAAAATGCTGTTAAATTTATTCTGGCTTCAAAAGGTAGAGTTATTGTTACTGGTATTGGTAAAAGTGCCAACATCGCTTCTAAAATTGTGGCAACTTTAAATTCTACAGGAACTCCTTCAATCTTTATGCATGCAGCTGATGCCATTCATGGCGATTTGGGTATTATTCAAAAGGATGATATTGTAATTTGTATCTCTAAAAGTGGCAATACTCCTGAGATTAAAGTATTGGTTCCTTTGATTAAGAATTCTAATAATAAAATCATAGCTATTACTGGTAACATCAATTCTGTTTTAGCAAAACAAGCTGATTTTGTTTTAAATACCACCGTTGAACAAGAGGCTTGTCCGAATAACTTAGCTCCAACTACGAGTACTACCGCCCAATTGGTTATGGGCGATGCTTTAGCTATTTGTTTATTAGAAATGAAAGACTTTACCAGTAAAGATTTTGCAAAATATCATCCCGGAGGTACATTGGGTAAACGTTTATACTTACGTGTGAGTGATTTAGTACAACATCATGCCATTCCGAAAGTAGCTCTAAATGATACAGTAACAGATGTAATTTTAGAGATTTCTGAAAAACGCTTAGGTGTAACTGCGGTTATTGACAATGCATTAATTAAAGGTATTATAACTGATGGTGATATTAGACGTATGTTGAAAGATAATCTTGACATTGCCAAGTTAACCGCCAAAGATATTATGAGTAAAAGCCCTAAAATTATTGATTATGACGCCATGGCAATTAAAGCATTGGATGTCATGGAATCTAATAATGTATCGCAGTTATTGGTAACCGAAAATGACATATATAAAGGTGTAGTACATTTACATGATTTATTAAAAGAAGGAATTATTTAGTATGGCAGAAGAACAAAATGAAATGTCATTTTTAAACCATCTTGAAATATTAAGGTGGACACTTATTCGTTCAACATTGGCTGTATTATTTTTTGGTATTATAGCTTTTTTAATAAAGGAATTTATTTTTGATAAAATAATCTTATCTCCCAAAGACCCTTCTTTTTATACGTATCGTTTTTTATGTTCTATTTCTAAAAAATTAGGTACACAAGGTTTATGTATTGATGAAATTCCGTTTATAGTGCAAAGTAGAACAATGGCAGGACAGTTTTCTGCTCATATTTGGACATCTATAACTGCAGGGTTTATCTTGGCATTTCCATTTATTTTATGGGAAATATGGAAGTTTATAAAACCTGGCCTATTCCCTAAAGAAAGAAAAAATGCAAAAAGTTTTATTATCGTTTCTTCTTTTTTATTCTTTATAGGAATTTTATTTGGCTACTATGTCATTACGCCGCTGTCAATTAACTTTTTAGGAGCATATAGAGTAGCAGAGGAGGTACGCAGCAATATTGACCTAAGTTCATATATCGGCTTGCTACGAGCATCTGTACTGTCTTCAGGATTGATTTTTGAAATGCCAATTGTCATTTACTTTTTAACAAAAATGGGATTGGTAACTCCTGAATTTTTAAAAAAATATAGAAAATATGCATTGGTATTAGTACTAATTCTATCGGCACTTATTACGCCTCCTGATGTTATCAGTCAAATTATAGTTGCTATACCAATGATGATTTTGTATCAGGTAAGCATTACTATTTCAAAAATCATTATCCGTAAAGAAAAAAAAGCCAATAGTAAAGTTGAAAAAGTTTAACTAATTTTACCAGTGATGGACTCTAGAGTAGATACATATATTAGTAAACATAGTACCTTTACAGAACACCTAACTAAAATTAGAAAAATATTGCTTTCAACCGAGTTTGAAGAAACTGTAAAATGGGGTATGCCAACCTATACTATTCATGGTAAAAATATTGTTGGTATTGGTGCTTTTAAATCTCATTATGGGTTGTGGTTTTTCCAAGGAGGTTTATTAAAAGACGTACATAAGGTATTGACAAATGCTCAAGATGGAAAAACAAAAGCAATGCGACAATGGCGATTTACAAAAGATTCTCAAATTGATACAAAATTAATTCTTAACTATATTAAAGAAGCGATAGTTAATGAAAAAAAAGGGGTAAGAATCAAACCTGACAGAACAAAAAAACCATTGAATATTCCACCAGAATTAACCGCAGTTTTAAATAAAAATGAGCAACTGATCAAAGCTTTTAATGCATTGACATTCTCTAAAAAGAGAGAATTTGCAGTATATATTACGGAAGCAAAAAGAGAAATAACAAAAATCAAACGATTAGAAAAAATCACACCAATGATTTTAAACAATACAGGACTAAATGATAAATATAAAAACTGCTAGAGAAATATGATTTTAAGAGCTGAAAATATTGAAAAAATATATGGTAACCGAAAAGTTGTTAAAGGTATATCGTTACAAGTAGCGCAAGGAGAAATCATAGGTTTATTAGGTCCTAATGGCGCTGGAAAAACAACTTCATTTTATATGATAGTAGGAATGATTGAACCCAATGAAGGAAGAATTTTCTTAGATGATGAGGATATTACAAATGATTCAATGTATAAACGCGCTCAAAAAGGTGTGGGGTATCTGGCTCAAGAAGCTTCTGTGTTTAGAAAATTATCTGTTGAAGATAATATCTTATCGGTATTGCAATTTACAGACTTACCTAAAAAACAACAAAAAGATAGGTTAGAATCTTTAATTGATGAGTTTAGTTTAGGGCATGTACGTAAAAACAGAGGTGATTTACTTTCGGGAGGAGAACGTAGACGTACCGAAATAGCCAGAGCATTGGCTTCTGACCCCAATTTTATCTTATTAGATGAACCTTTTGCTGGTGTTGATCCTATTGCTGTTGAAGACATACAAAGTATTGTAGCGCATTTAAAAGACAGAAATATCGGTATCTTAATTACCGATCATAATGTGCAAGAAACATTGGCAATTACCGATAAAACATATCTAATGTTCGAAGGTGGTATTTTAAAAGAGGGCACGCCTCAAGAACTAGCAGAAGATGAAATGGTACGAAAAGTATATTTGGGGGAAAATTTTGAAC
>Ga0256847_1000292_pt1 | contig 33480 bp, 32 predicted proteins | sample TeddybearmetaG_FD_189099 | JGI IMG/M metagenome (GOLD analysis project Ga0256847, IMG submission 189099) | Hydrothermal vent microbial communities from East Pacific Rise, Pacific Ocean - Teddybear | ecosystem: Environmental > Aquatic > Marine > Hydrothermal vents | place: Pacific Ocean: East...
ACCGTGATCCATACTGCATGTCCTGCCACTGCCTGATCATACCCAGCGCCTGGTTATTCAGACAAATTACCTTTACAGCAATGCCATACTGCAAACAGGTACTTAACTCCTGCATGTTCATCATAAAGCTGCCTTCACCGGTCACGCAGGCTACCACCGCGTCTCTATAAGCCATCTTCACACCCATAGCTGCAGGTAAGCCAAAACCCATGGTACCCAGACCACCGGAATTGATCCATTTGCGAGGTTCATCAAACTTGTAGTACTGAGCTGCAAACATCTGATGCTGGCCCACATCACTACTTACGTATGCTTTGCCCTCAGTGGCGCGGTATAAAGACAAAATGACTTGCTGTGGTAAAATTACTGCCCGCCTCTTGTCGGTCAAACGTGCATCTGTATCCAGCCCGTGTGCGTCTCGCCACGCCTGAATATCAGCCCACCACGGGCTAAGATCCTGCAAGACGGTACCTGTGGCCAGGGCTTTCTCGATTAAGTTCAATACACTGTTAAGCACCAGGTCAACCAGTCCAACAATAGGCACATCTGCACGAATAATTTTAGATATGGAGGTAGGATCAATATCAATATGTACAATCTTTGCGTTAGGACAAAATTTGTCCACTGCATTGGTTACCCGGTCATCAAATCGTGCACCAATCGCAAACACCAAATCACTGTGATGCATGGCCATATTTGCTTCGTAATTTCCGTGCATACCCAGCATACCTAAAAACTGTCTATCCGTAGCAGGAAAACTACCAAGCCCCATCAGTGTGTTGGTAACCGGACAGTTGAGTTTTTTAGCTATAGCCTCCAATTGTACACTGGCATTCCCCTGAACAACTCCCCCACCTGCGTAAAGTATGGGTTTTTTAGCCTGCAACAAAAGCTCCACCGCTTTTTTTATCTGCTTCGGATGCCCCTTTAGGGAAGGGTTGTACGAGCGCAACCTCACAGATTCGGGGTACTCATAGCCGAACAAAATATTCGGGTCCGTCAAATCCTTGGGAATATCAATTACTACCGGTCCGGGGCGCCCCGTACCAGCAATATGAAAAGCTTTCTTAACGGCCATTGGAATTTCTGATGCACTTCTAAGCAGAAAACTGTGTTTTACAATAGGCCGTGAAACACCCACCATATCGGTTTCCTGAAATGCATCTGTTCCGATCTGATTATTAGGTACCTGCCCGGAAATTATCACCATAGGGATAGAATCCATATAAGCAGTTGCTATCCCCGTGATGGTATTCGTAACTCCAGGACCGGAGGTCACAATAACCACACCTGTACGTCCGGTCGCTCGAGCATACCCATCTGCCATATGTGTGGCTGCCTGCTCATGTCGAACCAAAATGTGCTCAATACGTTGCTGTCTGAATATCGCATCATAAATATGCAATGCCTGCCCACCGGGATATCCAAAAAGATATTCCACGCCTTCATCCTGCAAAGCGCGCAGTAACATGTCACCACCAGAAAGTCGTTCAGGCACGCTCGCCCGTTCTTCTGTTTCCGGTACATCCTTTACATTTGTCAACTCAGCACTGTCCTGAGACATACTTCACCTACTTATTATCCGAAACACCTGTGGAACCGGGCATTTAGCCCGACAAACCATTGTGAAATCAAGTGTATAGCGGACTATTTTTGCGCTATTTTCGATTCAGGCAGGAACAGGCGGACAGTTACGAAGAGTAGCTGTGTTAGAATTCACCGAACAAAGGTTGTGGAAAGTACTTTGAAGCTTCGAAATAAATCAATTTTCTCCTTGTGCAGTTGCATTGCTATAGCGATTGTTACTGACAGCCTGCATGCAGAAATCTATAGATGGGTTGATGATGATGGAATCGTAAATTTTGCCCAGCGAAGACCACTAAATACAGAAGCAATCATGCTGGGTAAACCGGCAAAAAAACGCAGCTCTGGCAAAAGTTCAGAAACAATCAACACTTCACCCCTCCAGTCGGACCAACCAGCAGCTCAGCTAAAACTCTCTGCTGAGCAACGCGAAATGTATTCTGCACTGCAAGAGAAAGAAGCTGATCGACAGGCGGAAATCAATCGAATAAGAGCATCAAATTGCAAGCGTTCGAGAACTCTCCTGCAACGTTTATCCGCAAATGGGCGTATTCGCATACGTGCTAGTGATGGCGATGAGAGAAACTTGCCCGACGAAGAACGCATCGATCGTATTTCACAGGCCCAGCAGGCAATTGTCAAAAACTGCAATTCCGGCTGACCCTGGCTACTTAATCCATATTACCGACGCGATGCGTCCGGTAGCCATCAGCGGCGTGACAATACGGCGATGGGAAAAGAACCTGGTGTCACTATAAGTACACGCGGCCGATTTGCCACAGTACTCAATGCCCGCCGCTTCAAGGCAAACCATTGTTAAAGTGACTAAATCTGCATGCAGTGCTCCGTTAAACTCGCGGCATACCAGGGATGCTACTTCGTCACCGAAATTTAACGCTATTGCGTTGCGCAACTCAATCCCAACCGGGTAACTTTCAAAGGATATCCCGGGTCCTATCCAGGCCCGCAACTTTAGCTTGTTAGTGGCAATCCGCCCGGCCAACTTTTGTAGAATACCTCCAACCAGACTCCGCCATCCCCCGTGCACCATCGCAACAATTCGTGCCTCGGCATCAGCAACAAATATGGGCAAACAATCCGCAGTCATGATGCACAAACCCACATTTCGCTGATCTGTCCACAATGCATCCGCTACAACCGATGTATTCTCTACCCTGGCTCCGGCATAGTGACAAATGTTGCCATGTACCTGTTGCACCCACCTTAAATCGTCAAGCCCAAGTTGTTCCGCAAGCGCGCTTCTATTGTTGGACACATGAACCGGGTTATCACCGACATGGTCTCCAAGATTAAAACCAGCATACTCGCCCCTGCTTTCTCCCCCATTTCGGGTCGTAGTTACCGCATCAATGATCTGCTGTTTTCCAGCCACTAAAAACGATGCTTCAGGCCGAACCATCTCAACAGATACTTTAGTCGGCATAGAAGTCTCGGTCTTCTTCGAGTTTATTAACGAGTATCTTCAAATCGTCCGGTCGTGGCGAGCTGCACTCAAGCCACTCTCTGCTGGCAGGATGTGTAAATTGCAAATTGCAGGCATGCAGGGCCTGCCGTTTAAATGCCCTGATAACAACTGGCAAATCAGGGTGCGGGTCCCTGGGTATTCTTGAACGTGCTCCATACAGAGTATCTCCTACCAGGGGATAGGCCATATGACTCAGATGTACGCGAATCTGATGCGTGCGCCCTGTTTCAAGCCTGGCTTCAATCAGGGTATGCGCACGATAACGATCAAGCACATTCACATGCGTTAGGGCTGGGCGACCGGATTCCTGTACTTTTTGTCGTGTACGGTTTTTTTGGTCTCGACCCATAGGTACATCTATGGACATTCCTGCAGTCAAAACGCCTTCAACCACTGCGTGATACCGTCGTTTAACTTCCCTGTTTTTCAAGGCTGTTGTTAACAATTTAAAACTTCTGGTGGTTCGGGCAACCAGAAGTAAACCACTCGTATCTTTATCAAGTCTGTGGATCAATCCAGCTCTTGGCAACTGTCCCTGTTTTTCATTAAAAGCCATTAGCCCGTTCACCAGAGTATGATCCCGATTGCCAGCCCCAGGATGTACAACGAGTCCAACTGGCTTATCCACTACCAGAATGTGCTCATCCTCATACACAATTCCAAAAGGCACGGCTTGTGGCTCATGCCAGCTTTCTTCTTCCTGAAGTCTTGCGGCTACGGAAATTATCTGCCCTCCCATAACTTTGGACGACGGGGTAGACTGTGACTGGTCTAATAAAAGCGAACCGGATCGGATCCAGGCTGTTATCTGTGTGCGGGAAAAGTCAGGCAATAGTTGTACTGCAACCTTATCCAGTCGCATTCCGCTCTGTTGTGGAGTGATCTCACATTCCTGTGAAACCAATTGCCATCCAGTGGAGTCTGATAATGTGTCCTGCGTCATAATTGTACCGGAGGTGCAAATTTGGACAGCCTCCTACTCATTGTGATTAAATTGCCCCGATTTTGAGGGCCGCAACAATTATAGTTAATGCTCATGAGAAAACACACACAGGTTTAATAGAAAATCTATGAAGAAAAACATACAGTTAGCATGCCTGCTTGTGATTATAAGCCTGGTTTTACCCGCGTGCTCAAGTATTCCGTTCTTTGGAAAAGACAAAGAGGAGGTCGATGCTCCAGAAGATACCTCAGAACAACTGCTTTATAAGGATGCACAACGCAGCCTGCGCACCTCCAATTACGATAACGCAATAGCCAAACTACAGTTGCTCGAGTCTCGTTTCCCATTCGGTCGATATGCTGAACAGGCTCAACTTGAACTTATTTATGCACATTTCAGTTCCTATCATTTGGAAGAGTCACGCACCGCAGCCCAACGGTTCATCCGTTTGCATCCACAACACAAAAATGTGGACTATGCTTTTTATATGAAAGGGCTCGCATCCTTCGACGAAGGTAAAGGAATATTCGACCGTGTCAAATTTTCAGATTCGTCAAAACGCGACACATCCCATGCACGACTGGCATTCGCTGATTTTAGCCTGCTGTTAAGTCGTTACCCCGAAAGCCCCTATGCTCCGGATGCTCGACAACGTATGATATTTTTGCGTAATTTACTGGCCGAGTCAGAAATGGATATAGCTTCGTACTACGTCCGCAGAGGCGCGTTAGTCGCCGCCAGTACACGTGCCAGATATGTGATCGAAAACTACTCTCAAAGCACCGCCGTAGCAGATGCACTTGCTATGCTGGTTGAAGTAAATTGGCGACTCGGTCTTGAAGATGCCGCACAGGACAGCCTTAATGTACTTGCCTTGAACTATCCCGATTACAAAGCCTTTAACAAATCAGGCAAATTTGTATTTGAACAAAGCATTCAGAATCGAGACCGGTCGTGGACAAATATAGTCACCCTGGGGCTTCTCGACAGGCCTGACATTCCGCCGCCCATAACAATCGAATAAGTGAATTCCAGCCACCCGGAGATTATTGAAGAGGTCGAACTCAGACGGTTTCAGCTGAGCTTGTCCTTGTTACGGGTGTACAACTATTACAGGGTGTTTATCGGCACTCTGTTGCTGTTGGTGTTTTTGCAAAACCTTGCAGATAGCCCACTGGGAGAGCTTAACCCAGCCTATTTTTTGACCACCATTCTGACTTACATCGGATTTAATCTGATTATTTCTGTGATGATTCCGGGATTACCAGAACACTTGTTCAGACGACAGGGTATTCCGTTTCTAATTGTATTTTTGGACAACATTGCCCTTGGAATGTTGATGTATTACAGCGGCGGAATCAGCAGTGGTTTGGCAATATTTATGCTGTTAGCAGTAGCTGCCGGCGCTATTTTACTTACCGGACGTGCCAATACATTGATTGCTGCAATCGCCAGCATCATTGTTTTGTACGAAGAATTTTACCTCTCTCTTTCAGCACCTGACTTGCATGATGACTATTTTATCGCTGGTGTCATGGGCATCCTGTACTTCAGCATATCAATTAGTATTCAGTACTTGTCAAACCGCCTGCGACGAACCGAGATTCTTTCACTTACGCGCGCCGTTGAAGTAGAAGATCTGGAGCGTGTTAACCGCTCAATAATTCAACGCATGCGAACCGGTTTAATACTGGTAAATTCTTACGATGAAGTGCGGATGATAAATCAGTCGGCAAAATCCCTGCTAGGGTTTGCCCGCAGTACCGATATTGTGGATAGGTTGCCGGGCCAGCTATTCGACCATCTCGAAACCTGGCGAGAGAATATTCTCACTCGAATACCACCCTTTCACATTCGTCCTAATACACCTGAAATACTGGTCAATTTTAGTGCGGTGCGTACCGACGATGTGAGTTCTGACGTAGTTATTTTTCTGGAAGACACAGCAGATATGCAACAGCAGGCTCAGCAGTTAAAACTTGCAGAACTAGGCCGGTTGTCTGCAAATATTGCCCACGAAATAAGAAACCCACTGGGCGCCATTAGTCACGCCGCCCAACTGCTGGGCGAATCCAGTAACCTGGATCAGGCAGACTCCCGACTTACCGAAATTATTCACAATCATTGCAAGAGAATGAACAACGTCGTAGAGAACGTTCTGGATCTTTCACGACGTAACCAACCCAGCCCCGTACGGCTGAATCTGCTTAACTGGTTGGAAACATTCGTGGAGCAGTTTACCGAAACTGATCAAAACAATGCCAGTATCGAGATTCAGGTCGAACCTGCAAACACAGAAATTCGAATGGATGCCTCTCAACTTTCCCAGATACTAACCAATCTTGTACAAAACGGACTTCGATATAGCGAAAAAAGCGGAAACGGAAATTCAGTTTTGCTGGAGGGTGGGCTTGATGAGGCTACAGATCGACCTTATCTTAATGTGATCGATTTTGGATCCGGTGTCGACGAGGCGCAAATTGACAATCTTTTTGAGCCTTTCTTCACGACAGAAGCATCAGGCACTGGTCTGGGATTGTATTTGTCCCGCGAATTAAGTGAAGCAAACCAGGCCAGGCTAAATTATACCGCCCACAAAGACGGTGGAGGTTGTTTTCGTGTAACCTTTGCTCACCCTGATCGCATCACCGCCTAGTTAAACTCGAGCAAACAATAATGACAGAAAAGAAACGTGCCCTGATTGTAGATGATGAACCAGACATTAGGGAACTGCTTGAAATAACGCTGGGCAGAATGAATATTCACACCGAAACCGCGGCAGATTTAGCGGGTGCTTTTCAAATGCTGGAGTCTCAACCAACATTTGACCTGTGCCTTACCGATATGCATTTACCCGATGGCAATGGTCTGGATCTGGTGAAATTGATCGGCGCAAACTACCCTACACTGCCGGTAGCTGTTATCACTGCCTTTGGGAGTATGGATACCGCCATAAAGGCTCTTAAGTCTGGCGCCTTTGATTTTGTTCAAAAACCGCTCGACCTGGAACAACTTCGTTCACTTGTAGAAACCGCACTTAAAACAGGGGCCAAACAAGCGGAAATCAGTGACACTCTGACCGGTAATTCTGAAGTGATGCAGGTATTGAGGTCTCAAATCAGCAGGCTTGCGCGTAGCCAGGCCCCAATCTACATCAGTGGCGAATCGGGAAGTGGTAAAGAAGTAGTTGCCCGCCTGATACACAAACTGGGTCCCCGAGCTGAACATCTCTTCGTACCGGTAAACTGTGGTGCAATTCCTGGGGAATTAGTGGAAAGCGAGTTCTTTGGCCACGTTAAGGGCAGCTTTACAGGTGCGATAGCAGACAAGCTGGGCCTGTTCCAGACAGCTCATCAGGGGACTTTATTTCTGGACGAAGTGGCAGACTTACCCTTGCCTATGCAGGTTAAATTGTTACGAGCGATACAGGAAAAAGCCGTGCGTCCGGTTGGTGGGTCGGAGGAAGCTTATGTTAACGTCAGAATTCTTTGCGCAACGCATAAGAATTTAAGCAAATTAGTCGAGCAAGGAAATTTTCGGCAAGACCTGTACTACCGCCTTAATGTAATCGAGCTACCTGTTCCTAGTCTCCGGGAACGCGCAGATGACATACCTTTGTTCACGGAACAAATTCTTGCAAAATTGGCAAAAGAATATGGCAAAAAAGCTCCAATGATAAGCAAAGAAGCGATCAATGAACTTATGGAATACGGGTTTCCTGGCAATGTAAGAGAGCTGGAGAATATTCTGGAGCGCGCCTTTACCCTTTGCGATAACAATACCATTGAATCAATGGACCTCAACCTGCTGCACAAAGCGTCAGATTTTTCGGTCGAGGCACTAGCCCAGATTCCGCCAACATCTACTGAACCAGGACCAGTAGATGAGTTACTTGCCACAAGCAACATCCCGGCATCGCCAGTTGCAGCGCTAAAGCCTGGCGAATCCCTGGAAAATTTCCTGGACAATATCGAACGACAGATAATCACTAAAGCCCTGGAAGCGTCACGCTGGAACAAAACTGCGGCAGCTAAATCGTTGGGAATTACTTTTCGAGCATTGCGCTACCGCCTGAAAAAACTGGACCTGGAATAGATCTCACATTACGAATGGCAGGATTCCTACATTCTGGAAAATGTGTATTAATAATACTGGGGCATGCAACACGTGCCGGGATTTACTCTTATAGAACTGTTAACAAGCTTAACTGTAGCTGGGCTACTTCTCGGCTTTGCCTTTCCCTCATTCAATGATCTAAGACAACAGCAGGACTCCACCGCAGCAGTCAATCAACTGATAGGCTCTGTACAATTTGCCCGTTCTGCAGCCATCACCCTGCACCGTACCGTAACATTGTGTCCAAGATCGAAAAGGAACCCCTATGTGTGCGGCAAGCGAAACCAGTGGCACCTTGGCGCCCTGGCATTTCTCGACCAAAACTCCAGTGGCAAAGTAGATGGAGATGAAACCCTATTAAAACGATTCCCTGCCTTGAAGAAAGGCTCAATTACCTATTGGCGCTCCTTCCGTAACAAAACTTATCTACAAATCAATTCACGTGGTCTAACAAACTGGCAGAACGGGAATATTCTGTATTGTCCACCAGGGGACAATACCAGGTTCGCTCGACAGCTTATCATTAACGTTACGGGCAGAGTCCGGCTCGCCAGGGATCGTGACGGAGACGGAATAGTGGAGAATGCCCGGGGTAAACCCGTCCATTGTCCCAGTCGCTAATTTTTTAGTGCCAGATTTTCTACTGATCAATTCTCATCCATCCTTCGGTTTTCGGAAAGTTGAACAAGCTTAACTATTTCACGTCTGGAATCACTGATTCGATGAAACGAAAAGGCTACCTTCATGCCCTTCTCAAGCATTGTGAAGGCGCCATAGGTACCTCTTATTTCAACTACGGCATCTGCAGCAAAGTAATAGGATAACCCGCCTATAACAGCAATATTGCGTGCATAACTTAAACCGCGAACCACGCCTTCTGCCTCTACAATTTGAGGATCCTGATATTGTGCATAGGAAAAATTTACTGTTGTTGCCCATACACAAAAAACCAATATTTTTGGTATTCTGGAAGACCGTTTCTGTACCTTGCTTTTACTTCGCATCATTCAGCTCCCTCCAGGATAGTCTACCGGTTTTGCTCTTTCCGTCTTGCGCTACACGCAGGGAAATTTGCTCATCGCCCCCACTAAGAAACAGGAAATCAGTATCACCGTCTCCCAACAGCAGGGACGGATCTACCAGACTACCATTTAGCAGATCGTCATCAATTACGATTCCTACCGAATAACCATCCACCAGGTCGTCGTCATCAATCACACCATCATTATTAAAATCGAATAACGGTCCTTCCGAGTTTCCACCGCTTAGTGAATTCACGGGGAAAATAGCACCCGGAGGGGCCAATAGACAGCTGTTGCTATCTCGAGGAATTATCGTGGTAATCAATATTTCGTCACCGCGCGGAATTATGCGGCGAATAGCTCGCTCGCCAGGATATTGTGCTGAAGGCGCTGCTAAACCCGTAGTATCCGGATTCGAATTTCCCTGTACAGTTGAGGTGGGCCGTTGAACATCAAAATCAAAATACCAGCCATAGGTACCCGGGTTTCCCGCAGCATCATCGGCCCGATATTCTACAGCATTGCTCGAAACTCTACGTAAACGACTAAACGGTACGATAGACTCATCGTAAATATTAGTTAACGTTTGCTGTACCAGGCGTAAAGACTTGCTGTCGCTTTGTGCCGTGGGAGGATTTAGCGCACCCGCCCCCCTGTCCCATATTCCGTAGACAGATTGAATTTCTGTGGATACGGCATCATCCTCGGTTACAAAGCTTCCGGTGGTTACAATAACAATAAATCCTTCCTGGGTGGGATGTTTGCGTACGTATGGCTGAACTGTAATCGGCTGTCGTGTAGTCACACTTCCCGATGTGTAGGTAGCCTGGAAGAGTTTGGTGGTTGTCCACTTGCTCTTATCGGAATCAGAAATATCAAATCGGTACAAATTTCCAAACAGGTCGCCTGCATAAACCAGATCCGCTGTACCATTCAGATCTGCATCTATAATGGCAGGCACGCCTAATCCGTTAGGTAAACCCGCCAGGGAGTCAGGAGCCGCTCGCACCCCTTCGCCGGTATCCAGCTTGTCGAAATCCGAAGTACTCCATGTGCCATCCAAACCACCATCCAGCGATAGCATAAACAGTTTTGCAATACCCGCTGTGCTGTTATAACCATTGCCAAAAACAGCGCTCCAAACGTTGTTTCCACCAGACACCGCATTGGTCATTACCAATTGAGCGGGGCTATACGTATTGCCAAGATCTTTTACGGGCAAACCACTACTATCCACCCAGGCCCCTCCCCCAAGAGGTGTGCCACTACTGTCAACGGGGTAGGTATCGTCTGCATCAGTAAACTCCCAAAGCACTGTATCCAGTGCTGAATTCTCACTGGAATAATCCGCTGCAGGTTCATTGATATTCAGCGCGTAGTAACCCTTACCACCCCCCCCCAGGCCACCAACCAATATCGTATTCCAACTACTGGTTGCAGAGGCTTTTGACGCAGGCATAAATACGTCTTCTATAGTCGGGGTAGCATCTACGAAAAACTGATGAGCGTACGTAACGGAAGTTAAGCTAACCAGCTCGCTTGCAAAATTTTGAGAGCTGTCAATCAGCTTATTAGGGATGTAGGCAAACTCTTCCCTCCCATTGTCTGCATTAAAAGCGTGCAACATACCATCGTTGGAACCAACGTACACAATAGGTTTACGGGATTGTTTCGCAGCAGCAAAATCTGAATACAAATCACCACTGCCGATAGGATAGGGTACCTGGTCTCTGCGTAAGGCTCTTGGCGCCTGAACATATTGTGGTGCAGAGTGCACGATATCTCCGAGCAAACCCTCTTGTGACGGCCTGGTTCTAAGCAGACCAAGCGGCTCTTCGTTGGTACGATCTCCACGAATGAAGTTCGCGTCATCTACGCTCAAATTTGCCAGTTGATTGGCGTTTAAAGACGCAAACCGAAAAGGAATAGCAGAGTTGTTTGTCCGGTTAAGAGTCGCGATACTACGAGTTGCGTGATCTCTACCATCCATCTCCTCGGCGGCACGCCAGATGGGACTATCCACATCAACAACTCCGTTCACAGCATCGACATTAAATGCTATGAGGTCGCCAGTATTGAATTTAGGGTTAAAAAACCCACGATATTCTACCGTACCGTCTCGTAATGATGTTGTGTTAAATGCCACAGCACTCACTGAAACAGAGCCATCCGTGAAGACGTTGAACGCTGTCTGCAAAGCCTGGGCCAGTGACACCGGGTCATTGGCCGCAAGATACTGTCCACGCCCATTAATTGCTGCATGCAACATATCATCTACCTTGGTTGCAGCGGACGCTGTGGGATCAGGCCAGGTAAAAGAACTTGTATAATCTGTAGGAACGGTAGCCGGGTCAATGGTCCCCTCAAGACCAAAGCCAATGGTGTAAGTTTTCATATGCTGGTGCATTACTTGATCATCTACACCAAATGCTGCTTCCGATGCGGCTCGACTATCAAACTCTGTGGTGGGCACTCCGTCCGTTAATGCGGTATGCAAATCGCGCTCATAATAGTACATGGCAACATCGGCAAGCGTACTTGCATAATTGTCACCAAACACCCCTTCATCAAAATCTGTACTTGAACCGTTACCCACCGCATCAAAATCATGGTTTCCTGGAACACTGGGATCAACTCCATTCCAGGCTCCATCTGAAAAGAGCAACACATAATTGGCCTGACACTGCCCCTGGGGGGACGCCTCTACGGGGCAACCCGTGTCGCCCGGGCTGGAATCTGCCGTACTTCCAAAAGAACCCCCAGTTTTGCACTCAAAATACCGACCAGCTTTATCCAGCGCTTGCCGCAGTGGGGTATCACCACTCGAATCTATTTTGTACACTTGATCCATCATGACCTTTTTGTTACCAGACCGAAATGAGGCATTCATCAGCTCAACAGGTAATGCCTCACTGGTATCGTTTAAGGTTGCATATCCCAGTCGCATTCTACTTACTTCAGAAACGGTTCTTCCCAAAGCGGCCTTTACTGTGTATTCACGTGACCGGTAGTAGGAAAACCAGTTTGCAAAATTCTGAATTTCTTCGACATAAGTGCAGCTCATGGGATCAAGGCAATCCAGCCGTCCTGCACCACCAGTAAAAGGTGCATTTGAAGTCGTAATTTCGACTTTCACATACGCAGCATCCCATGTGGGTAGCCCCGGTACATTTGTCCAGTTGTACATTGCAAGATTCACATTGTTATTATCAATGTGTTTTCTGCCATCCAATTCGTTGTGAATTGTAGGCACATCTCTCGACTGAAAGTTGTGCGTTATAGTGAGATCGAAAGTAACAACGCTTGCATCAAACACATCCAAAGGAGCCGCAGCAGGATTTACATTCGCGAATTCATTTCCATTTCTGTCTAGCCCTTTCCAGGGTTCATACCTTACGGTTCGGTTGTAGTACACCGTATTAAACTGGGGGCTGCGACCACGCCATACTCCAAAATCATTTCCAATAAAGTCAGGATCAGCATTCAGCGTATCTTCCAGGGGCAATACCCGTCCATCACCATCAGTATAATAATTACTTGTCAAAGCCAAAATATAACGATATTTAGTGGATTTGGCAGTAATTACAGCATCTTTTGTAATTGCGTTACGTAGAAAAAATTGCCCCAAAGTGTCATTGGTTAACAGGTCCCAGTCCATGCTCCCCGAGTCATCCATAACCACCAGCACATTAGTATCAACACTTATAGCATCTTCAAGCGGAACATCTGCCAGGTTGTAAGAAAACTGTACTTCGCCCGGTGGCGCCGGCGCAGGAGGTGGAGCTGCAGCCAGCACGGTAACACGGATTGTTACCATTTCAGACAGCGCAATTCCGTCAAAAAACTGTACTTCAAACTCATCAATACCAACAAACGCTACATCAGGTACATAGGAAAACGCACCATTCGATTCAACCACCAACTCTGTATCTGGGTATAGCAACTCTCCTGTATCCGCATTAACAAGGCTGGACGACAATGCACTACCCAGGGTAATCACAGTAATTGCATCCCCATCATAGTCAATCGCTGAAGCCAATAAACCGTTGGGGGCGCTTATGTCCAGAAATGTACCCTGCGGTATCGTATAACTGATAGCACTAATCAACGCAGGGGCATCGTTAATGGCGTTAATAGTAACGCTAACATTCGCACTCGAAAAATCTCCATTCTGGTCTGTTAGCGTGTAGGCAAAAAAATCCGTACCAGCATAGTTTTCTTTCGGGGTGTAGGTTATCTGTGACCCGCTTATGGAGAGCGACCCATTTGGCAGAGTTACCAGATCACCAGAGTCGTCCAACACTGAGGTCGGTATACTATCCGAACTGTGCGGGTAACTTGTACCATCAATGGTTAGTGTTACACCATAGGAAGTAACCGTGTTTACCGGATCACCCAGAATGTCATTTTCAAAGACATCCACCGAAGCTGTGCCGTCTTCATCCAGAATAATGACGTCGTCAACCGCAACTGGAATATCATCCACCAAACTTACATTAACCGTGAGTGCGTCCGTCGCTGACTCTCCACCCGGGTTTTGCGCTTGAACAGTTATGACCGAAATGCCATTCATCTGACTGACAAAATCTAGTGAGAGTACTTTACCAGCCCCAAACGAACTATCTACTATACTCGCACTGACAAGACCAGAGTTGTCATTCGAAACAATGCTATAAGTAAGCGCCTGACCATCAGGCTCAGAAAAAACTCCCTGTAAATCCAGAATCTGAGTTTCACTGCCCTCGGGTACCGTAATAGATCCCAAAGGAGCACTAACCACGGGATTGTCTGCATACATCGCTGGAGCAAAAATAATTGCAAGCAACAACCAAGCAGTACACGCAGCATGGCCCAGAGTTACACGGTTAATTTTTCTTCCTGGCTCTATCATTTTTGTATCCACCGCTTCAAAATTTCACGCCAAAGGTACTTTGCAAAATCACCCGTGCATTGGTGCTACCACCAACCCCGCGAGCGGTAATCCTGAATATTTCTACGTTATCTACCGACGAAGAATACGAAGAACTCTGTAAATAGGGGTTAGTGTCGGTACCTACCGTAGCTACCCATTCGATAATGTACCTGGGAGGTTCGTCGACGCCTTCTATAGCTGTTGGCGCAACCACACTTCCACTGCCACTCCATAAACCGGGCGCATCCCAGTGCTCGGTAGCTGTATACGGTGCAGATTGAGTGTATCCGCCTGTACCAGTCGCAGGAAAACTTATTTCTGGATCTACCACTCCAGTCAGATATTCCTCAGCATCTCTCAAAGCGACTTCTGCTGCCTGGAACGCCAGCACGCTGTCATGGCTATTTCGTGCCATTCTTTGTTCCAGGCTTGTTGTCTGAACGGAAGATATCCCGATAATGGTGAGTACCAACAACAGCACAAGGCTGATAAAAAGAACCACTCCCTTTTGTGCAATCATGTTCATTCAACCATTCCTGACATTTATAGTTTGTGTGTAGGTACGCTGCAGCACCTGATTATCTGCTGTAACCGCATCTATGCTGTTCGCAATAATTCGGATACGAATTGCGCGTATAACTGAGCTGGACGGTTGCGTGCCGGGGACAAAATATTGGTTAACGGATTTAATTGCATTGGAAGTTGTATCAACTCCCAGTAAAACCTGAAATTCGTCTATACCGCGAATTAGCTCGACAGGTGCCGAGGCGCTGGTTTTACGCCACAACGATTTTATAGGTACGTTCTGATTATTGGTAAAGTCGGGATCCGAGGCAAGGTAGTAAATCTCGGTCAACACTCGCGACACCGTTGTTCCCTGAGCATCATTTGCCTGCCCATAAGGAGCGTTAAGCGCAGACAAACTGGTCCCGGGGGCATTGGATAATCGTCCGGCCCCACCGGCACCATGCGAAAGCGTTGTTAAACCTCCTGCACTGGCAATCGCAGTTATCTTAAACATGGCTGCCTGTTCGCAGTTACTGATCGCAACTATGTCATCAAGCTGGAAATTCAAAGTACCATCGTCAAATACGGTGGGGTTATCGTTGGGACCAACCATTGCGTTTATTCGACCACCCGGTACCTGCATATGCCTAAGCACCAGAATATCGGAGCTTGAATCCAGCGTACCTATATTAATGCCGTTACCCGCGATATGTGTATTTATCGATGCCCCTCCACCAAGGTTTTGAGGTAAAGCGGTAGCAGAAGGATTAAAAGCACCACCTCCAAGACCGTTAAAGGCTTCTATAGGCTCAGTAATGTTAAATTCAAATAACGAGTTCCAGTTTGTATTGGGTTGCGATCCAAGTGTATTGATAACCTTTTCTTCGTCAGGATCACATCCCAGATAACCTGCTGATCGCACCGAACGGGAAAGGAAATCAAGCGCAAAACGCGCATTTTCCTGCATTCGGGCCTGACCGTTCAACAAGTTGTAAGTCTGACTATTACCAACAAACAACTGTACGATACCAGCAGTTACCACAACTCCCAAAGAGAGCGCCAGCATTAGCTCTATCAATGAAAATCCGGTCGAATTACGCTTGATCATGCAAAGCTCTCCTAAACAATCCTATACCTGACTATCAATGCTGATAACGGTGACGTTGGGCTGATTGGATTCCTGCCACTGAACGGTCACGGTTATTACACCCTCCGCAGATACTGAAATTGACCCATCGCCCTGGGGCAAGCCAGGAAGTTCAGAAACCGATGGCAATACGCCGGCGTTTCTTAAGCCCTCGCAAACACTTTCGGAATTGTAATTTCCCAGAGAACACTTCCATATCGCCACATCAAATACTGCCATCTGTGCTTCAGAACAGGGTCCTGCCTCACAATTTGTTGCGCCCACTGGTGCCTGTGCCAGGGAAATATTGTTATATGCATTACCGGCCGGCGTACCCAGGGGATTTGCACGAATACGATCCAGAATCTCATAGGACAACTGTACCGCCTGGCCCCTGATAAGTGCAGAACCGTTATTCTGCAGACTAACAACCTGTAAACCGGTAATACCCAATACACCAACCCCCATAACGAGTACTGCTACCAATAGCTCTATCATGGAAAACCCCGATTCTATGGGCCTTGTAATATGTCTTCGTCGTTGAATCTTCGCTATCTCTTTCAGGGGCATACGAAATCTCCTATGTCCACTCGACCTATTGCACTTACCATCGCCTGTCTCCCATGTGTAAGTTCCGCGTTACACAAAGTAAGTCGATCTATATTGGGATTACCACCCAATCCACCCATCAACATTCCCCGGGAATTAAAAGTGAGCGTGGCGACATTATTGAGATTGCCACCAGCATCAAAAACACTCTCATCCAGTGCCGCAAAGTTTCGAAGGGCGTTGGTACAATCACCACCGTTACCTACTACTACACACCAACCCTGCCCCCACTCATTATCAGAATCTCCTGCATTCACAGCTTGAACGCTTACAGACTGACCACGCCGAACGGATTCACTGCGTGCCAGCATCACACCAAGCACAAAATTATTTACTGCTGTGGTAAGTGAGCGTTGCGCAATAAATTCGGTAAATGAGGGCGCAGCCATGCCCAGCAGGACACCTGCAATTGCCAGAGTAACGAGTAGTTCAATTAATGTTAGACCGCGCTTAATTTTCATGCGCCTTACCCTCCCCAAAGGTGCTTCCAGTTTACGAATTTCGAGTGCTTATAGGAGAGCTTATGCCGACGCGCGGTCAGTTTTTGGGGATGAATGGTCAAATTTTTGCACAAATGTACCGTTCGTCGCTTTTTTTGTCCTGTTTGGGCCGTTCTACGCTTATCGAAACAAACTCTGGAAACGCCTCATAAATCAATCTTTTGCCCAGTTATCTTCACCGGCATCACTAAAATCAGCGTCATTGTTTTCGTCCCAGAACTGGCTACTGGCGCTGTCGATTAAAATGCGCCCGTCACTCGCAACCGCAGTACCTGCCAGGGGGGTTGCCAAAATTTCGAAAGTAGCGCCATTACCCGGTACATTTTGCACAATGATGCTGTAGCGTAAAGTCGATCGCGGATTACACATGTTCGCACTAACAGCACCGTTGTCAGCATCTCCTGTTCCATCGCCGTCTGTATCTACCAGCCCGGCATAGGTGAAGCCAGTAGCCGCAGCAAGGCGCTCCATACCCTGTGCACACAAGAGTAAATCAGCCTGGGCTTCGGTTCTGAAAGTTCGCTGGCTATATTGTGTATAGAAAGGTATCGCTATGGTTGAAATAATCGCTATTATCGCGATGGCAATAAGAATCTCGATCAGAGTGAATCCAGAACACTGTCGAACCCTACAGCGAAGGATATCAATATCCATAGATGTACCTCTTACGATCAACACTTATTTTGTACCGCTCCTGCTTCCTGTTTCTCCTGAACCAGGGGCAGCAAGCCTTCGTACACCGCAATAATCTCAAGCTCAAACAGTATTACCCTACCCGCCAATGGATGATTAAAATCCACCCGGACTTGCTCACCATGAACAGAGACCACCACGCCGGGCAGTTCACCCCCAACAGCCGCGAATGAAACCATGAGCCCCGGTTCCAGCTGCATCGTATCCGGGAAACGTGTCCGTTCGATAAAACTGATGTTATTCGAATTTACCGCACCAAAAGCATTTTCTGGTTCGAGCCGGCAACTAGAACACTCTCCAGCCCTGAGCCCTTTCAGGCAGTCTTCAAAACCAGGTAACAACTTTCCATCCCCAATTCTAAGCTCGGCTGGACCCGAAGCTCTGGTAGAGTCCACCACTTCTCCGCTTTCAAGACACAATGTGAAATGCAATTTTACTCTGCTGTTCGGACCGATTTTAGAGTCGGCGGCACTATTCACTTTTCTCACCTCGAAAAATTAACAAAATCCAGCCACAGGCGCCGATGAACAACGCCGAATCAGCCAGATTAAAAGCGGGGAAATAATGTGCCTGGTAATGCACCAGAATAAAATCCACCACATAGCCCTCCATAACCCGACCCCACAAGTTCCCAATCGCCCCTCCCAGAACCATTGCGTAAGTAAAACCGGCAAAATACTCATGCCTTTTCAACAAATGGATTTCACGCACAATGAATAGAGAAAATGCGATTGCAAGAACAATAAACATGCCTCTTTGCCAACCGCCGGCATCGTTCAAAAAACTGAAAGCTGCCCCCGCATTGTGCCACCGGACGATACTGAACATGGGCCAGACCACCATCTGGTCACCCAGGGCAAAGTTTTCAGTAATCACGTACTTGGATATTCGGTCCAGAAACAACACCAATGCTGCAATTGCATACCACCGCTTCATAAACCTGACGCTTCCAGACATTTCAATGCCTGCTCCTTGTCCAATTTTATCTGATCTTTAAGGGCGTCAAGGCCCGCAAACTTCTGTTCTTCGCGTAGCTTGTATCGGAAAGTCACCGTAAGCAACTGTCCATACAAATCTCCATCCCAGTCAAACAGGTATACCTCAAGCAGAGGTTCTTTGCCCTCAATAGTAGGACGAACTCCAATATTAGCTACCCCTTGAAAAAACTGATTATCGCGTTTCACCTCTACCGCAAATACCCCGCTTAGCGCTGAATGGTACCGCCTCAACTGGATGTTGGCGGTTGGAGTACCTAATTGTCGACCGAGCTGACGACCATATACTACCCGACCCATAATGAAGTACGGGTGCCCAAGCAGGCGTTCGGCAGCTTCCAGTTTACCTTCACGGAGCAAATCCCGAATTCGTGAACTACTTACCCGCTCATGCTCAAAAGTCATTGTACCCAGATGACTAACACCAAACCCATACTTGTCTCCGGCGGCCTTTAACATCGCATAATCACCTATCGCACCCTGTCCAAAACGAAAATCGTCTCCAACCACCAGGTATCGCACGCCCAGAGACTTAACCAGAAAGTTTTCAATAACCGTGTGTGCCTCTACTTTAGCCATCGCCTCATTGAAGGGTAAACAAAGCACTCTATCTATCCCGCTTTGTTGCAGAAGCGTGATCTTCTCCCGAAAACGCGTTAAACGGGCGGGAACGCTTGCACCACGAAAAAACTCTCTCGGTTGGGGCTCAAAGGTGATAAGAACGCTGGGCACGCCAAGTTCCTCCGATTTGGCAATCAGGTGCGCAAGTAACATCTGGTGGCCGTGGTGCACACCATCAAAATTTCCAACTGTCGCAACACAACCTCGATGACGTGGCTGCACATTATAGATTCCGCGTATTACTTCCATAGTTTGTTAATCGTTGTAACGTAAGTCCTGAATTCGAATACCCATCATAAACAAGATAAGCAGATAGGAAAAACCACCAACCACGCACAACAATGAAAGATTAAAGACTCTGGTAAGAGTATCCATCACAAACCAATCTTCAACTGGAGGCATCATCAGATACAAAACAGATGTCATTGCCGCAATGGCAATGAGTATTTTTAGCGCATACATACAAAAAGAAAAATCCACATTATAAAGGCCCAGTTTCACCAGCCCTCTTCCCAGCAAGTAACTATTCGTCAGAGCAGCCAGGCTGGTTGCAAGCGCCAGCCCAACATGTCCCATCCAGGTGAACATCGCCAGATTGCCAACGACATTTACTGCTACAGCTATCACAGCAATTCTAAACGGGGACCGCACATCCATTCGGGCAAAATAAGCAGGTACCATTATCTTGACCATACACAAGCCAAACAGGCCAATGGAATATGCCTTTAGGCTTAATGCCGCCATACTCGCATCCATCTGGGTCAAAGCACCATGAAAGAATATGGTTGTAATAAGTGGTACCGCCAACACGAAAAGGGCTACAGCTGCCGGTAAGGCCCAAAGGAAGCCAACTCGAATACCCCATGCCAGGGCCTTGCGAAAGCCAACAATATCATCCGCTGCGTGTAAACGGGAAAGGTTTGGTAGCAGTACCGTGCCAAGCGTGACGGCTACCAAACCCAGAGGTAACTCCATCAGCCGATCAGAATAATAGAGCCATGAAATACTGCCAACACTTAGCAAGGAAGCAAGCATTGTGTCTACCAGCGCATTAATCTGTCCAACGGAGGCAGCAAACGCGGCCGGTACGATTAGCTTTCGTACGCGACCCACCCCCGGGTGATCCCACTTCAGCCTGGGAGCCACCAGAAGATTCAGATTGCGCAGCGCAGGCAGTTGGAACAGAAATTGTAGTATGCCAGCGGCAAGTACGCCCCAGGCTAAAGCCATTACCGGTTTTTCGAATTGTGGTGCTACAAATAACGCCGCACTGATCAGACACAGATTCAATAGTACTGGCGTGAATGCAGGTACGGCAAACTTGTCAAAGCTATTAAGCAAGGCTCCGGAGAAGGCCGTTAGTGAAATAAAACCAAGGTATGGGAAACACACCCTTAACATTTCTGACGCAATAGACAATTGTTCATCGTTTCCCCAAAACCCGGGAGCAAACAACAATACAAAAGCGGGCGCCATCAACATGCCTAACAAACACACCAGAAACACCGCCAGCATTAAGTCACCGCTGATCACCTGAATGAACACAAGCAGTTCACCACGTGTTTTGCGTCCTTTGTACTCAGACAGCACAGGGACAAAGGCCTGGGCAAAAGCGCCTTCTGCAAATAAACGTCTAAACAGGTTGGGAATGCGAAATGCTACAAAAAATGCATCTGCTAATCCCGAGGCACCGAAAAAATGCGACAAAACAACATCCCGCACAAATCCGGATATTCGGGACAATAAAGTCATAAACGCGACCACAGTGCCCTGATTGGACAAGCTGCGTGTGGTTTTGGAAACCGGATTAGATGAAGCTGGGTCTGAACTCATTTATCCATGAACCTATGGCCAGATGAAGGCCTGTTTATGTCATTGCGGAATAGCTTAATAGCCTTGAGTAAAAGGCACAAATTCTACCGTGTATTCTTACTAAGCTATTGACATCCACGAGGGTCAACGGCATATTACTGCGTCCTTGATTTCGGGTGCTATTTACTAAGCCCGCTTTCTACACGAATAAAACAATGAACAAGACAAGTTCCAGAGGAATATAGAGTGGCAAATAGCCCCCAAGCAAAAAAAAGAGCACGCCAGCAAGCTAAAACGCGGCTGCATAAGTCCAGTCAGCGATCCATGGTAAGAACCTACATCAAGCGAATTTATGCTGCACTTGAATCAGGAAGCCATGAAGATAGCCTTAAGGCTTATCAGACTGCCTCACCCCTCATCGACCGCATGGTCAATAAGGGTATAATACACAAGAACAAGGCCGCCCGATTAAAAGCCCGACTTAATGCGAAAGTGAAGGCCCTGGCTGCCTAAACAAGCACAAGATTATCCCTGTGTATCAGTTCGGGCTCCCCGACGACACCCAGGGATTCTTCGATCTGAGCACTTGTTAAGCCAAGCATTTCCTGCGCTTCACTGTTCGAATAATTTACCAGTCCCCTGGCAATATCTGTACCACCCGAATCTACGCACAGGACCATGTCTCCACGTAGATACGTTCCACTCGTTGCGGTTACGCCTACAGCTAACAAGCTTCGCCCTCCATCGACCAGTGCCGCAACAGCACCAGCATCCAGCTGAAGCTGTCCTTTGGTTTTCAGTTGACCCGCTATCCATCTTTTACGTGCATCCAGAGGCTTTAAGCCTGGAACCAGTTTTGTGCCTATCTGTTTTCCACTGGCCAGCTCCAGAAGCACATTAGGATGCCTGCCATCGGCTATAACCGTTACCGCCCCTGAACGCGCTGCTGTGCGCGCTGCTGCCAGTTTTGTATACATACCCCCACTGCCAAATGCGCCTGTTTCCCGGCCCGCCATGGAGTCAAGAGCGGGGTCTGAAACTTCGGCATTCCGAACAAGTTTCGCATCCGGAAATTTGCGCGGGTCCTTGTCATGCAAGCCCTCCTGATCGGTAAGCAGTACCAGTGTATCCGCCTCAACCAGGTTAGTGACCAGAGCCCCAAGCGTATCGTTATCGCCAAAACGAATCTCGTCAGTGACTACGGTATCATTCTCATTTATCACCGGTACCACACCCAGAGTTAGCAGGGTACGCAAAGTCGAGCGGGCGTTTAAATACCGCGTACGATCAGATAAATCTTCATGGGTTAGCAGAATTAGAGCGGTTCTGATTCCAAAACGCTGAAACGATCGCTCGTATGCTTCAATTAAGCCCACCTGACCGACGGCAGCAGCAGCCTGCATTTGATGCATGGCTTTGGGTAGATCTGTATAGCCTAAACGAAAACACCCTTCCGCAATGGCGCCGGATGACACCAGCACAATCTCCGCGCCCTCATCAACCAAACATGCTATCTGTTCCGTCCATTCGTCAATTACCCTGGCGTCCAGACCATTTTGACCCACGCCCCTTGAAAGCGAAGAACTACCTATTTTAACGACCCAGCGCCGTGTGCTTTCCTGCGAAACAATACTCATTCGCTGCTGTATATGATTTCGGGACCATCCTCGTCATCAGCCCTTTGCCGGTCTTCATTTTGCTGCCTGCGACGCTCATGTTTGTCAGCGATCTGTTTGCGAGATTGCTCCAGCACGTCTGCACTTATCGCTTTTTGTATCTCCAATTCCTGCTTTTCACTTTCCGGGTCTTCAGCTAGCTCGCGCCGGGTGTTTTCCAGCACCGTCATCAGATCACCCGTCAGTCTCTGTAAGCCGGATTGATCGACAGATGAAATTGCATACAGAAGCAGGTCTTCAAAACCAGCCACGCTCAGTCTCTCTCTAAAATTCTGCACCCAAACCTCACCTTCATCCCTGCTCATCAAGTCCAGCTTGGTAAGCACCACCCAGCGCGGGCGTGAATAAAGTGCTGCACTGTATTTCTGCAGTTCGGTCTGCACCTTGATGAGATTCTCAAGTGGGTCGCTCATGTCCAGCGGCTGCACATCTAGCAAATGCAACAAAATTCGATTGCGCGTCAAATGACGTAAAAACTGAATACCGAGACCGGCACCTTGAGACGCCCCCTCTATCAAGCCCGGTATATCAGCCATCACAAAGCTGCGGTCTTCTCCAACGCGTACAACACCCAGCTTAGGCTCAAGCGTGGTAAACGGGTAGTCAGCAATTTTTGGGCGAGAGGCAGAGACTGCAGATAACAGTGTTGATTTACCTGCATTGGGCATACCCAACAATCCTACATCTGCCATCAACTTTAACTGCAGCAATAACTGACGGTGTTCTCCGGGAGTGCCGGGCGTGGTTTTTCTGGGTGCACGATTGGTACTGGACTTAAAGCGCGTATTACCCAGACCATGCCACCCTCCCTGGGCAACTAACAAAGTTTTTCCAGCCTCGGAAAGATCCCCCATGGTTTCCAGGGTATCTTCTTCGATAACGGTGGTGCCCAACGGGACACGTACCATCATATCCTCCCCTTTTGCCCCGGTCTTGTTGCGTCCACTACCGCCCCTGCCGTTTTTGGCTCTATATAGTGGCTGAAAACGAAAATCGACCAGCGTATTAAGCGCCTCGTCGACCACAAAATGAACACTGCCACCATTGCCCCCATCGCCGCCGTCGGGGCCACCTTTTTCTATATATTTTTCACGTCGAAAGCTCATGCAGCCATTGCCGCCTTTTCCTGCCTCCACCCGTATTCGGGCTTCATCTAAAAACTGCATCGTCTGCTATCACTGTGTCTCATTGAAGGGTCAAAAAAAACCCCGCTGGAGCGGGGCTTTTTTCAGTATTGGTTTACTGCGCCAGCGCCTCGCCAACGGAATCTACGTTAACGTATTTGCGCCCCTGAGGACCTTTAATCTCAAACTTAACCGCACCGTGAGATTTTGCATACAGAGTGTGATCCCTGCCTATTCCCACATTTCGTCCCGGATGAAACTTGGTACCGCGCTGACGAATGATGATATTTCCAGGTACAACCACCTGGCCACCGTATATTTTTACTCCCAGTCGTTTGGATTCCGAGTCACGACCGTTTCGAGTACTACCACCTGCTTTCTTATGCGCCACTTTCCTGCTCCTTCTTCAGCTAAGTTTACGCAGCACTAATGCTGGTTATCTTAACTTCTGTATATAACTGACGATGTCCCTGCTTTCGGAGGTAGTTTTTTCGCCTGTGAAATTTCAATACCTTAATTTTCTTGTGTTTGGCCTGTGCTACGACCTCGGCAATTACTTTACCGCCTTTAACATAAGGCGTACCAACAGAAACCTGATCGCCCTCACCAACCATCATAACCTTTTCAAAGGTGACGCTGTCACCAGGCTCGCATAACAGTTTTTCAAGGCGAATTACTTCACCTTCAATAACACGGTGTTGCTTACCACCACTCTCAAATACCGCAAACATAATTAACTCCCATTACGCACCTTCCAACTCTTGTAGAGTATTTGGAGCGCGAACTGTAATATAATGCCCATGAGGACAAGATACATCCTCACAAAAAGGCGCGCCATTCTACGAGTAAAAGATATTGATTACAACGACTTACCCAAACAAAATATCACTTTATCGGTGAATTATCTGAATGTCTGAACAACGCCTGGAAACCCAAGCACCCAAAACGGAACACTCGCCCACGTCAATTGAATACGTGTACGAACTGGTGACCAAAGACTTCAATGCAGTTAACTGCTTGATTCCAAAGCAGTTGACCTCCGACACCAGCCTGGTTGAGGAAATTGGCCAGTATATAACCCAGAGCGGCGGCAAGCGATTAAGGCCCTTATTGGTACTTCTGTCGGCAAACTGCCTGGAGTACCAGGGGTCAGACCACATTAAGTTAGCAGCCGTTATCGAGTTTTTGCACACGGCAACTCTGCTGCATGATGATGTCGTGGACAGTTCCTTTTTAAGACGCGGTAAAGCTACAGCCAACTCACTCTGGGGTAACCCTCCCAGCGTTTTAGTAGGTGATTTTTTGTACTCGCGCGCCTTTCAGATGATGGTTGACCTGAAAAACATGGAGATTATGGAAATTTTGTCCCATGCGACCAACATTATTGCAGAAGGCGAAGTTGCACAACTTTCAAATATCGGGGACATAAATCTCTCGGAAAAATCCTATTTTGAAGTGATCCGTTGTAAAACCGCGATGTTATTCAAAGCTGCTTCGCATTCAGCCGGTGTGCTTAGTACCGACAATGCTCAACATATTCAAGCACTGGAAGCGTACGGACTCTCATTGGGTCTTGCCTATCAGCTGGTTGACGACTGGCTGGATTATGCCGGCGACACACAGCAAATGGGTAAAAACATTGGCGATGATCTTGCAGAAGGCAAAATGACTCTACCTTTAATTTACGCGGTAAAACAGGGCTCGCCTGAGGATGCAAAAATTGTTGGAGATGCGATAAGAGAGCAATCTTCCAACAATATTACCCGTATATTACACATAGTAGAAAAATCAGGCGCGCTGGACTACACAAAATCCTGCGCAGAACACCATGCAAATTGCGCAATCAGGCATCTCTCTACCCTGCCAGACAATAACTATCGAAGTGCACTGGCCAGCCTCGCGAATTTTGCCGTATCCAGGCTTGGCTAGCTAGCATCAAAAAAAGAAAAACCCCTGGCCAGGCTACAAACCCGACCAGAGGTCATCCAAAACATTATTTCAGTCTATTCACCCCATCTATAACGAAGCGAAATCCCCCACCAGCTAGGTGGTCCATAATATTGCTCGGTCAATGCAAACAATGCGTCGGTAGACAGATCAAAAGTCTGCACCAGATATTCAGAACCGGTAATGTTCTTAACAAACGCTGAAACCGCCCACGCCTCACTGGCCGTGGTGTAAGTTACAGAAGCATTTGCCAGGGTGTAACCGTTTTCCGTTTGATTAGGTAGTGCCGTAAGCGCAAATACGTGCTTGGAGCGATAATTGGCATCGCCCTGTATCGCCAAACTGCCACCATTTTGCATTGGCCATTCATAACGCAACAACGCATTCCACGACCATTTTGGCGATTGAACAGATGTGGTATCTGGCCCACCGTCTCCCAAATCAACATCAATATCGTTGTAAGCCAGACCCAGCACTACATCAAGGTTATCAACAGGATTGGCCAGAAATTCAAGTTCAAATCCTTTGCTCTTGGCATCTGCATTAAACGTAAGTGTGTCGATACCTACAATATTAAACGCCTGGTAATCAGAATAATCGTAGTAGTAAAAAGCACCATTAAAACGGGCGCGCCCATCCATTATGGTAGTTTTAAAGCCTATCTCTAGAGCGTCCAGCACCTCTGGATCGAACGACATGGAATCATCGTCATAAGGAACTGCCAGGGGGAAAATTGGCGCGTTAAAACCACCACCCTTTACTCCCCTGTTGTAGCTCGCATAAACCAGGGCGTCGTCTGAAGCAACCCAGTTTAACTGCACACGGGTTGAAAATTCGGTATCCGACCGATCTCCCTGATAGGTAGCTATAACACCTAACAATCCCAGATTGCTGTCTCCATTAAATATCCGGGCGTCGGGGTCAAAAAACTCTACCGCTGCTGTTTCAAAATCGAATTTCTTGTCATCGTTAATAATTCGAGCACCGAGAATCAGATCTACATTATCCGCTATTGCAAACTCGACCTGGCCAAAGGCAGAAATCGACTTTAGTCTGGACGAGTACGGGTTGTTCAATCCTGCCTCTGCTCCAGGAGTAGGAGCCGGACCTATAAACGGATCTGTTATGGCGCCATTGGTATCGTTTATATCAATATCCAGATAATACACTCCAGCAAGCCACTGCATATCACCAGCAGTTCCATCCAGACGAAACTCCTGTGAAAATTGCTCAGCGTCTGTAGTTAGATAGAAGTTGAAAAAATCTGCGGGTGATGCATCAGAATCCTCGATATAACGTCGCTCTACACTGGAGAAATCAGTAATGGAGGTAACATTAATGTCTCCAATCGTCCAGCTTACGGTACCGGTAAAACCGTAGGTAGTAAGATCGTTGAAACCAGGATCATTGTAGTCACCGGCATAAATGTCACCGTCATTATCAAAATATCCTTCGATTCCCGGAATTGGAATGGGATTAGGTACACCAGGTGTCAATTCCCCCGGTAGTACTGAGGAAACGTATTCAAAAAAACCGGTATCAATATCTTGCGTTGCATACCGCGCATTCAGCAATACCTCGACATTGTCGTTGGGGTTAAACAGAACCTGGAATCTTCCGGCAAAGTCGTCAGCGTTGTTCAGCTTTCCGCCCAGTCGATTATCTACATAACCATCGTTATTATGGTAAGACAAAGAAAGTCGTGCAGAAGCGTTATCTCCAAGCGCTCCTCCAACGGCACCTTCTACTTTAATCTGGGAATACTCCCCAACCGTTGCCTTGGCATAACCTTCACTTTCCTGGCTGGGTTTAACGGTAAGAAAATGTACCAGGCCGCCCGTTGCATTTCGTCCAAACAGAGTACCCTGTGGACCGCGTAGCAATTCTACTCTTTCCATATCAAACAGCATAAAGCCCGTTCCGGACATCTGGCTGATATACACTTCATCCACGTAAACCGCTACGGGGCTTTCCACGTTGGTAGTAAAATCACTATTTGCCACCCCACGCATCGCGATGGAATAGTTTGCCTCGCCGTTTGGTTGCACTGTGCTTACACCCGGCGCCATGGTAGTTACCTGTTGCGCACTGGTGAATCCGAGAGCCTCCATCTGATCACCGGTCATTGCTGTGATAGCAATACCCACGTCCTGTACATTCTCAGCGCGCTTGGTAGCCGTTACTACTATCTCTTCCATAACAGTAGTCGCGGCAGCAATGTTGCCCGTAATCAAAACGGTTGCGAGCGACGCCGCAACTGCCTTGAATTGCCATAACTTATTCATAACTTAGATCCCCTTTGTTAAAACCATACCTGTTCAAAATTTTCAATTGCTAAATAACGCCATATTTTTCCCTATCAAATGCGCTCGAACGTCTGCTGCGTCATATCCAAGCGGATTTTTCCGCAAGCTGCCAACTTCCTTTGCCGAATACTTTCTAAAACCAGTTGGAAGATGTTGTGAATCCATGGTGGTTAACATCCAGTTTGTCAGCTGAGCGATGGCTTCGTCTTCCAACGGCGACATAGCTACGCCCGGTACCTGGACAAGGTACTCTCGCCCACCTGGTACCGACAGAAATCTGGCCACTGTGTTTTTTAGTGCTGGTACTTCGTCTCCCAGTGCTCGACCATCAGCACCGTGGCAACCCTGGCAGCCCAGCATCCAGGCCAGAGCACTATCCGCCGATTCATCCTCGGAAGCTGCTGCCTCTGGCATCGCACCAATCGCAAAAATTACCAGTAGCGTGATAATTCTGGACATTACAATTTCTCTTAAAGACTGTTTACCTGTTTACGTAAAGCTGCAACCGAGTGACCGTTGGCACCAGGGTTATCGGCGCGAACGGCCGTTACTTCCTGCTCCGTAAACAAATTTACCTTATCTGGTTTGTTAGAAACCAAAGAATAGCTTACATAGTTTAAAACATCAGCCGTTTCTGCGGAGCTAAGATTTTGCGCTGGCATTACCCCCATATAGGAGGAACCTTCGACATCAATACTGCCCATTAAACCACCTGTAACCGTCATTATTAGAAACACCCTTCCAGCTTTACTGGCTGAAAATGATTGAGCACGGTCTTTAAGCGGGGGAAACACAGCAGGTATGCCGGCACCATCAGCCAGATGACAGGATGCGCATCGTTGGTAAATAGTCTTGCCATCTGCAAAAACTCCATTCCCAAAAATAGCCAGAAGCAGAGAAACTGTAACGGCTCTAATCAAGAGTCAACCCCGATTATGACAGCGGTTGAACAATTATAAATCGAACTTCCGGTACCCAAACACCAATTCAGGTCGTTATTAACCTGCGGGCGATAAGCCGGGCGATCTCCTTCGTTACGATTACAGTAACAACGGCCACAACTGGATTTTCCGCAACAGTCATTGTACGAAATAACATAGTTGCGCTCGTCAGCAGGGTTAAAACACGTGCCAATCCAGGTGACGGGTGACATCTCTGTTCCCGGCGGGCAAGTATTGGCGGTGCCACCACAGCAACTACACAAATAGCCATCAATGGCACAATAACGCCAATAGTCACACTGGGTAGGATCACCCGGGTCCTGTGGGTTTGTATTAGGTTGAGGCGCAACTCCACCATTGGAACGCTCTAACAAAGATTCTGCTGCTGATGCCCGCGCTACAGGTAACAAAGGCAGGGTTGACGCCCCAACAAACACCATTCCCAGCCTGGTTAACATGCTGCGTCTCGACGTTCTCTGTGCAATATCGCGGCTGGCTTTTTCGAATACCTTATCCAGGAGGCTCATCTGATTTTCTCTCTTAATTAACCTGAACTACGAATGGTGTTGCAGCACCACCCAATCTAATTGTGCGTTGTAAATCTCCGGACTCGCTATCAAGCACGTCCAATTCCATTTCTGCGTTTGTTACAACCAGCAAAGCAGGGTTACCGTGTGTAATAGTGATAGACAACCCTCCACCCGGTAGCTCGATTCGGCGCATAAGTTTTTTGCTAGCTGGGTTCAGTACCCACACTTCTGACCCACCGCTTTTATGCGAGCCTTCAACGCCACCCGGTGCCATAAGCACAAACAGCTCTGTGTCGGAAGATCCAATCACCTGCCAACCGGAAGGTCTCCAGTTATCTGACTTGAGCGAGTCTGGAATAAAATCCCAGTCTTCCAGAATTTTTGCACTGTCTCCACTAAAATCTATTGCCTGCATATGCCCCTTAAAACTGGGAAAATAATGAATGCCAGCCACCTGGGCATTTTTAACAAACAGGGGATCATCCTGAATATTAATAAACTGTTTGGTGCGCTTCTGGGAAATCACAGAACCCTGTTCATCAAGCACGTACGTAACCATTGCACCATCAGCACACAAGGCCGAAAATGCAGTAGCCCCTGTAGGAAAAATAAAATTACAACCAGGTGTAGAAACCTCACCCAATACCTTTCGCTCGACGAGATCTACAACGGTAACCGAAGTTGCAGGAGTGAAATTCATTATGAGACCCAAGCGCTCATCTCCCAGTAATTGAAAGGAATTCTGCTGGGTTACAACCTGCTGGCGTTTAGTAGGGAGAATTATCTCATCGATAGGTTTTAACGTGCGTTTGTCATAAATGACTAATACGTCGGTTCGCTCACCGTGTGTTAAGCGAGAATAGACTGTCATACTTGCATACAATTCCGGGCGTTTTGAAGCAGCCTTAAAGCCGCCCATTATCCCCATACTCATCAAGCCTTTAAAATTTCTGGATTCTGCAGCTACATCAACGATCACCACTTTGCCGTTAATCAAGTTGTAAAAGTTCATATCCAGAGCATACACCCAGCTGTCCGGGTAGTTTTCCGGTAACACTTCTATGCTTGGAATGGTTTCTACCGGAAGAGCCTCTGGAAACTGAGACTTGCCAGACCCGCCTTTGTCGGCAAAAAGATCAACCGTTGACATACCTGAAAGGCAGCCAACGCCCACAAGCAGGACAATCGAAACACACTTGTTTATAGACATCCCGGTGGATCCTCCTTGGAGCCAAATGAACCTTTGCAAAAAATAGTGTTATCGTCCTAAAATTACCCGTTTGGGTCTTGGCTGTCAATTTAAATGATTCACTTTTTGGCAAGCTTTTCAACAACATGTAACACAAAGGCTTTGCATTGCGCGAGATACTGGTAGAACGCCGGCTTAAAGCAGTATCCAAAAAAGGCAACCAGCGTATAGAGCAGATCCTGCTTGCTGCTCTGGAAGTGCTCATTCGCCATGGATACCATGCCTTCACCATGCGCGAGGTTGCCGCACAATGCGGCATGTCAGTAGGCAACCTGAACTATTACTATCGCAGTAAAGCGGGCCTTCTGGCAGACCTCATAGACTCGGTATGGCGTGGATATGAGATCGAGTTTGACAATATTTTACAGGGCAATGGATCCCACGACCCTGAAATGGCCCTGGAAGCAGTTATTCGGCTCATACTTGATGATTTGGCCACCAGGGAAACTACCGTATTTTTTCCAGAATTGTGGGCCATGGCTAACCACGATACTGACGCAGCGAAACGTCTGGACCAGATTTACGCAAAAGTTCGGCAGGTTTTTGTGGCCTTGATACCCCAGATAAATCCGAGCCTTAGTGAAATTGAAGTAGCCGAACTGGCGTTATTTCTTTCGGCATCGCTCGAAGGTCACACAATGTTTGTTGGCTACAGAAAACCCTGGGCAAGCCATCGCAAAAGAATTAGCAATATCGCAGTAAAAAGTATGCTCGATCTGGTACGGGGGATACAACCAGAAAACTACTGCTCTTAATCAGAGTTTAGCAAAATACTCCTGCACCGAGGACACTCCACGCTCTTTCGCCTCGAACAAACTTTCAAGATGCTCTCTGGAATTTACGAGACCTTTGGAGCGTATTATCCCTTCTTCGTCCAGCAAAACTGCAAACGGCAGTTTGCTCACCTTAAATGTCATGCCCAGCGCTTCAGAAAGTACATACGTGAAATCCGCCAGTTCGTATTCACTGATGAACTTTTTTTGTTCCTCAATATCCCCATCACTGGCGAGCACAATATCCAGCCAGTCACGCTCGGATTTTCCTGAAGATCTCAGCACGGGTAGCAAGGTTTTGCACACCGGACAAGTTGGAGACAGAAAAAACACCAGCGTACTTCTGGCATTTTCACTGGCCGCACCCAGGGTAATGTTGCGGCCATTCATATCTGTTACCGGTACTATTGGCGCTGCCTCACCCACCGCCGGTCCACTACGCACCATTAACGCACCTGCTGGTGCAATGCGCTCGTGCAAAACTCCAATCTGACGTGCCAGTGCCATTACAACCACCCCCAGGCCAAGCACCAGAACCCACAGGGTAATATTCGATATAAGTAGGGCTGTATTCATATTTGGGCTCTGTTAAAAGTGGAAAGTTGGGCTGCAGTTGAATAGATCAATGCAAATACACTCGCCGCTGCAAGTGAGGTAAACCAGTCGAGAATGCCAAGCACCCTGTCAGCAGCACCAAAGAACGTAATCAATGCCAGTGTGATCAAACCAATATTCCTTACCACCAGCCAAATACTTAATGTTTGACGAACCGCAGGCCCAGAACAGCCGCAATCAATTTCTGTTCGCCCGCGTATTAAATTTATTCCTATCGCCAGAGTGTAAACTGACAACAATGCAACAGCAGCAATGCCACCAAAAATGGTATTTGCAAGTAATGCGCAAACCACAACAAGTTCAGTTGCCACCAACGCAAAAAACGCGGGCCTTAAAAAGATCACCGGCAGTAACTGGTAATCTTCAAGCGTCACTCGAAATTCCGCAGGTTCCTTGAGTTTATGTACCAGGGCAATGAGAAATACGCTGGCAAGCAGCCAACGCAAAGTGAGTACAAACCCGGGGTCCGTTATAAAATTTGCCAGCATTGGATATCAAAATTACAATAGTTGTTGGCAGGTATGGTATAGCAAAGACCGGAGAAGACGAATTAATTTGATTACATTCATGATTTAATAGCTATGCAAGCTCTCTAACATACGTACACATAAAGAGAATATTATCTTGTCAGTAAAGAAACTTATAACCGGTCTAATTTTGATCCTGCCCTGGGGTTCATCGTTGCTCGCACAACAGAGCTTTGATGAATGGAAAACTGATTTTCGCCAGATTGCACTAGAGCATGGTATCAGCGCAAACACCCTGGACAGTGTTCTTCCTTCGATAAATCAGGAACGTCAGGTAATTAAAGCCGACAGGAACCAGGCCGAATTTAAAAACACCTACGCCAGGTATCTTAAACGTGTTAATCCCTGGAGAGTAAAAAAAGGCCGGGAGTTAATGCGCGGTAATAACGCCAGCATGATTACGCAAGTTGCCCAGTCCCACCGCGTTCAGGCACGTTTTATAGTCGCTATTTTGGGGATCGAAACTAACTATGGTACTTTCAAACTCACCCATTCGGTATTTAACGTGCTTGCAACGCTGGCTTACGATGGGCGAAGGGCTGCGCACTTTCGTAGTGAACTACTCGCCGCTCTGGAAATTGTAGATAAAGGCTATGCGCACCCCGATATGTTGAGTAGTTCCTGGGCAGGTGCTCTTGGAGACCCTCAATTTAATCCCAGCAATTATCTTCGTTTGGCGGTCGATGAAGATCTGGATGGCAAACGAGATATCTGGCAAATGGGTCCCGATCTCATCGCATCGGTTGCTAACTACCTAAAACATAGCGATTGGCAGGACGACCAAACCTGGGGTCGTGAAGTACGCCTGCCCCCTGGTGGTGAAATTTCATTACAGGGCCATCAATCGGATGGTCTGAAACCTGCGA
>Ga0256847_1000293_pt1 | contig 33463 bp, 28 predicted proteins | sample TeddybearmetaG_FD_189099 | JGI IMG/M metagenome (GOLD analysis project Ga0256847, IMG submission 189099) | Hydrothermal vent microbial communities from East Pacific Rise, Pacific Ocean - Teddybear | ecosystem: Environmental > Aquatic > Marine > Hydrothermal vents | place: Pacific Ocean: East...
AACTGGTGCTTACCGCTCGTGCTGGAACGCGGCTGGACGAAATTATCCCGCTGCTTACAGCAAACGGGCAGCAGCTGCCTTTTGATCCCCCCAGGTATGGTGGGCAGGGTACGCTGGGAGGTGCCCTGGCATCGGGACTATCCGGGCCCGCTAGAGTGTGGCAAGGCTCTGTAAGGGATGCTGTATTGGGCATGCGAATTGTGAATGGTATGGGGCAATGTCTAAACTTTGGTGGTCAGGTGCTTAAAAATGTGGCGGGTTATGACGTATCGCGCCTTATGACCGGCACCTTTGGCACGCTTGGCCTGATTCTGAGCGCTAGTGTACGCCTGCTGCCCTTGCCAGCTTTCACGCAAACCGTGCAGCTGGAGATGGACCAACGTGAGGCGCTGGATTTTGTTTTAAAGTTCCTGCGCATTGCTTCCTCAATTACAGCTACCTGTTACGTGGATGGGCAACTTTTCCTCCGGTTTTCCGGAAGTGAAGCCGGAGTACGCAAGACAGCAGGTGAGCTCGGTGGAGAGATATTTGCAGATTCAGAATATTTCTGGAATCAGATCCGTGACCATAAACACCGGTTTTTTGCGGGTCAGGCCTTATGGCGATTCAGCTTACCTCCGGCGGCTGCTTATCCAGAACTTGAGGGAGAATGGATGACTGAATGGGCGGGTGCCCAACGTTGGTTGAAAAGCGAGGCGCGTTCCCAAAAAGAAGTACAACATCTGTTCGACAGCGCGAAGGCTTTGGGTGGCCATCTTTCTTACTACAAGTCTCCGGTTTCTACATCTGTTTCGGATGGTAATTTACCATTTCCAAATTTTTCCAGTCTGAGCCCGGCATTAATGAAATATCATATTCGCCTAAAGCAGGCCTTCGATCCGGCAGGCATTCTGAACAGCGGGCGCCTGTACCCGGATTTTTGATGGAAACTCGAATCGCTCCAGAGCTTGCCCAAACTGCACATGGTATACGCGCAGAAGAAATTCTGCGTTCATGCGTACATTGTGGTTTTTGCAATGCCACCTGTCCTACCTATCAACTTTTGGGAGATGAACTGGATGGGCCCAGAGGTAGAATCTATCTCATAAAGGAAGTACTGGAGACCAATGAGGTTAATCCGCTTGTTGGAAAACATCTAGATCGTTGTCTTACCTGCAGGGCATGTGAAACTACCTGCCCTTCCGGGGTAGAGTATGGGGAGCTACTGGAAATCGGTCGTGACCTGGTGCATGCACAACGCAAACATTCGCTGAGACAAAAACTGATGCGAAACTGGCTACTGCGTGTTGTACCCAATGCAAAAAGCATACGGGCATGGATACGTGCTGGACGTTTGGTACGTTGGTTTTTACCGCCAAAAACGCGTGCGGCATTACCGGTTTTGGGAAAAATACAAAAGAGACAAAAGCATAGAACAAAACACCGTAAAAAAGTTTTATTGCTGGACGGTTGTGTTCAATCCGCAGTTACTCCGCAGGTTAATCAACATCTGATAGATCTTCTGGACAGCGCGGGAATAGACACCATTACCGTTGGTGGATGCTGTGGATCTCTGGCATTGCATTTAAGTGAGCGTGAGCAGGCCGAGGCTGCCATGTGTTCTCTAATAGATACGGTAACGGGTGCGCTTGATGAGTTACCGGCGGGTGTAAGCCACTTCACGGCAGGTGGTAAGGATGGTTTGGATGACAGTTTTTCCCGGCATAAATTTGCCAAGGTTGACGCCATACTTTCCACTGCCAGTGGATGTGGTGTTACGGTGAAAGACTACCAGCGTTTGCTGGAGGGCCATGATGAGTATGCTGGACTGGCTGCTTTTGTTTCTAATAAAATCCAGGATGTTGCTGAATATCTTGAGAACCTGGATGTGAGGTTTACTGCATCCAGACCCGGCAAGCGCATAAGCTGGCATTCACCCTGTACTTTGCAACACGGCCAGAAGATCACTGGTGTGGTGGAGTCCTTGTTAAAGCATGCTGGATACGAGTTACTGCCTGTTAACGACCAACATCTGTGTTGTGGGTCGGCAGGCAGCTATTCTCTATTGGAACCCGAGTTAAGTTTTGAACTCAGGGATAACAAGTTGGAATCTTTGCTTGCAGCGAAACCCGATGTAATCGCCACTGCTAACATAGGTTGCCAGTCGCATTTGCAATATGGCGCTGCTATACCGGTATTACACTGGATTGAGTTATTAAAGCATAACTAGAATTCGTAACTGGCACTTACTCCCAAAACCCTTGGTGCACCATATTGATAATAGGCTTCGGTAACATAAAACTTTCGCGGGTCATTGCCAAAGCTGCCAAAGCCGCGCTCGATAATTTTTTTGTTACCAAGGTTACGTCCCCACAAAGAGAACTCCCAGTTGTCCCTGCGATAGTGCAAACCTGAGTGGATCAAGGCGTAAGCTTTGCTTTGTTCTTCGTGGCGGGTTGACAGCAGAAATTTGTTCTTGCCGTTTACATCCACAGACCAGCTCAGGTGTGGTAATAACTGGTATTCAGCGCCAAAGGCAAATTGAAAGGTAGGTGCATAGGCCTGTTTATGTCCATTCAGGTTTACAGCGACTCCGTTCGCAGGGTCGGCGTCGACATGCGAGAAGCTCCGAAATTTGTCGAACTCTGCGTTTAGCAGGCCAAGGCTGCCATAAACACTAACGCGTTCGCTGGCGTACCAGTTGAATTCCAATTCCAGTCCATAGTTTGATGCGCGTGCTGCGTTACTTAGATAATCCTCAAAACTACAGGGGCAATCATCACCATCAATAGCCTCTACAAGAGATTGTTTTACCTGCATGTCTTCACGAAATTGATAAAACACCGCAAGCCGGGTTTGCAATTGATCGTTAAAAAATTGTCCTTTAATTCCGCTTTCTATATTCCACATGCTTTCGGTATTAAAATTTCGGTTTAGCTCGCTTAGCGCGGGGTTGCTGTTTACACCTCCAGCTTTGTACCCACGGGAGACTTTGCCATACACAAGCATCTGCCGTTGCGTTGTGTATTCGAGTGTAATATGTGCTCCCCAAAAATTTTCTGAAGTGTTGTGGGCTACCGCATTGTTGTCTGAATAATCTGCTGTGCGGCGCTCCAGTCTTAAGCCTGTAGAGAGTGTGACTGACTCACTGAGTCGGCTGTTTACCTGCCCGTAAACTGCATAATTTTGGGTCTCGTAGTCACTGGTAAAATCGGTCGCGGCAAAGGTATATTCGCGTAATAGCTGTACATTGGCATCGCGCATGTAGAAGCCCAGTACCCAGTCACTGGACATTCCCAAACCATCAATATCCTGTGTAGATACCAGGCGTAAATCGATACTGGTGTTGGAGTACTCGCGCTCGTAGCTGTCAAATGATGAATAAGCCCATCCTTCGCAGGCAGTACCTGTGCAAATGTCAGGGAAACTCCAGTCTTCATCATAGGCATATGCTAAATCGCTGTCAACTATACTCAGCTGCGCGATCAGGTCGAAATGGTCGTTGGCAGACCACCGGGTTTCCAGCCCCCAGGCCCAGCTTGTTTGATCGTCATGGCCTGGTTCGTCAGAAAGTGTAGTGCGGGTATTGTCCAGTGAAAACCCGTCATAACCGTTGTCGATGTCGACAAAATAGGCGGTAAGTTTTACCTCTATCTCCGAGCTTGCTTGCCACAGTAGCTGGCCGCGCATGCTGAGTTCATCCAGACTACTGGTGTCTTTGCGATTTAGAAAAGAGTTTTTGGTGTGGCCATCGGACCGATACTTCTGTAAAGCAATTCGATAGGCAAGGTCTTTGGAAACAGGTCCGCTGATAACAGCGTTAACAGAGCGTAGCTTATCTTCTCCCACGGTTGCCGAGAGTGACGCTGTGAATTCCTGGCTCGGTTTCCGGGGTTGCAGTTTGATCATCCCTGCAAGTGCATTTGCGCCAAACAAGGTGCCCTGGGGCCCGCGCAGTATTTCGACCTGTTCCAGGTCTAGTGTAGTGGCAGCACCGCCAATGTTTGTTAGATCAATGCCTCCCAGTAAAACTCCCACGGATGGGTTAAGGGGTTCTATAAATTGGCTACGCTCACCAACACCCCTAATCTGTATGAATCGGCCCCGGGATGCTCCCGTAGCATAATTTACATTTGCCGCCTGATGCAGTAGCTGGGAAAGGTGGCTGGCACGCAGGCGTATAATCGCATCAGAATCAATAACACTAATACTATTGCCTGTTTTCAACAGTTCTGCATTTCGAAAATCAGCGCTTACTGTAATTTCTTCTATGAATGATTCTTCGGCAATTGTAATGCTAGAGCCGGTTAAAAGGACTGCCGCTAAAGCCATTCGAGCGATGGTAATGGTGTGTGGTACGTTTTTCATGTGTGAGTCTCTTTAACTTAATTTTGGTTAAGGAGACCCGGATATGCAGTAGGTGTTAGGTGTGTAATCCTATCCCTCCGCCGGTACTATCCGGATCAGGTTCAAAGGGTGCTTCTCAGGCAATTACTTGCCGCCCCTCAGGAATGTCACTATTTGACGCAGGTATCTTACGTCAGCAGTACGGGGGAGTACAGCGTATTAAAGCGTTAAAGCCTGTTGAAGTAATGAAAAACAAATGGCTCTAAATGCCGTTCCTCTATACTGATGCTGCATCAGATGAGTAATTATTTATCATCCTTTTGTAGCGGTGTGTCTGACAAATTTTCCGCTTTCCAGCGCATAGCTGTGTATATTCGAACATAGGGAGATGGATGATGGTTTAACCAGTTTTCTTCCCATTCGGGCGGATGCAGCTTACGGTACTTTGCGGTCATCAGGGCAACCTCGGCCCACGCATCAGGGTTGTTGGTTGCATTGATGGCAAAAATATCAGCTTCTGCCTCAGCTGCGTAGGTCATTTTGTTTAACACAGGGGTGCTGACAAAAAGCAACACAGCTACCAGCGCGTATAACAGAGGTAAGCCTGCATAATCATCAATGCCACGTACCCCCCATTCAATCCCTTTGCGCTGAGTTATGGTGTTGAAACTACCCGCAGTTAGAGCAAAGCAAGCGATAAAAATCAGGGTGAAATTGCTCATGTTTCCCCATAGATGGTTTAAAACGTAGTGACCAATTTCGTGGGCCATCACTGCTTCGACACCATCTTCAGAAGCGCGATTTAACAAATTATCATTGAGGGCAATACGGGTTGAGCCAAATAAACCACTAACATTCGCGCTTATACGATTTGTCTGTCGGGATTCATCCACCTGCTTCACATCGTCTGCCTTCATGCCATTAGCACGGGCAATAGACAAGATATTTTCTTTGAGAGGGCCCTCATCCATGGGTCGGTAGTCATTAAAAATTGGTTGAATCAGAATTGGGCTGAGAAACATTATTACCGCAAGAAAAACGATACTTAGGCTGCTGCCCCAGATCCACCAGCGTGTTGGCGATCTACGAATAACAAGGTATAAAAGTGCAACGAATATGGAAAATATGACAGCGGATATCGCGCTCCCCTGAACCAACTCTACAAACCAGGCACCAAACTCCTGGGTAGAAAGTCCGTATTTGTGTTCTGTGTAAAACTCAGAAAACCAGGTAAGTGGCAATGAAATGGCCGAAGAGACGATTATGAAAATAGGCACATAAATGAATGCCTGTAAGAATTTGTTTTGCAGTTTTCGCTCTGCAAGGTCTCGCCATTTGCGAGACCACCCCGTGCTTAGCACCAGGTAGACGATAAACAAATCCATAAGCAGTTCCAGAACCATAATGAGATAACTGGTGTTGACGTAGCCGTTGGTGTTGGCAATATCCTCAGCGCTTTGGCTGGCAAGATAAGCGTTGGTTGCTGCAATCGGGTCAAATTCAGATGCGAATGCCATAGTACCTACAAACAGGGCAATTCCAATAAAACTGGTTTTTGTTAGCTGGTAGATTACAGACAAGGTGAATTTTCTCCGGGTTGTTGCTTGACATGCTACCACCAAATTTCAGTCACGGAGCGGGTTGTGTCAAAATGTGGAACTCGATCAGACACAAGAGGAAATGCACATGAGCTTAAGCGGTAAAAAAGCACTCGTATTTGGAGGCACTTCGGGTATTGGATTAGCCACGGTAAAAAAATTACGCGATCTGGGCGCTGAAGTTGTTGCCATCAGTCGCGACCCGGCAAAAGCGGAGAATATAGATTCCGTGACTCTTGAGGCCTGCGATGTTCTGGATCGCGAATCGCTGTCAGCCTTGTTCGCCAGACATGCCCCCTTCGATTTTCTCATCAGTACGGCAACCGGCGGCGCAAGAGCAACTGGACCTTTTCTGGAAATGGATCTGGATGGCTATCAAGCCTCCTTTGACAAACTCTGGGGTTATACAAACTGTGTTCGACTGGGGGCAGAGCATCTGTCCGATGACGGTAACATTGTCCTGGTTAGCGGTAGTCCTGCCAGGCGCGCCAAGCCCGGGCAATCAGCTATTGCTTCTGTGGGTGGCGCGGTCGAACAGTTCGTACGTGCTATTGCGGTTGAGATTGCGCCAAAGCGGATTAATCTCGTGTCCCCGGGGGTTATTGCGACGTCAATGTTTGGTCCGGATTCGGAGCGGCGCGACAAGATGCTCTCTTCAGCGACAGCTAAACATCTTATACCGCGTGCAGGAAGTGCTGAAGAGGTTGCAGACGGTATAGTGTTTGTGGCACAGAATGCCTATGTTACGGGCACGACCATAGACGTTGATGGGGGCTGGCTGTTGAGTTAGCCGGCTGGTGTGGCATCTTTTTTCGGTGGTGTGGCGGCCAGAAATGCCAGAGACCCGCAGAGCGATAAACCCGCCAACAGGGCCAGACCACTTTCGTAGTCTCCTGAGACATCTGCCATATATCCTGCGATTACAGGGCCGCCGGCCATTCCCAGCATCACAATTAAGGAAGAGAAACCCATAATGGTGCCAAAGGATCTGGCCCCAAAGTAATCTGCTCGTAGCGCTACCATCAGTGGCCCTCTTATTCCCCATGCCATGCCGTGCAGTACTGCAAAGCCAATCACCATCCATGCGGATGTGGCAAAAGTTACCAATAACAACCCGCTTGCGTGGGCAACCATACACAGAGCGCTTATCACGCGCTTATCCAGTTTGTCACCCAGGTAACCTCCCACCATTTGGCCAGTCATCTGAAATGCGGTCATCAATGCAACCACACCACCCGCGGCTGCGAGAGAATAGTCGAGCCCTTCGATAAGGTGAGGCACCAGATGCACCATCACGGCGGAGACGGTTAACAGGGACAAAGCATGCCCTATAGACAGCATCCAGAAGGCTCGGGTGCGCATGGCTTCTCTTGCGGTGAAATCGACACTGGAGATATGTAGGGCCGAGGTAGCGTCGGGCAAAGTTATGCCATCGGGTACTTCTCCATAATCTTCTGGCCTGTGGCGCACTAGTTGCACCAGGGGCAAACCCAACACCAGCACTGCCACACCTGACATAAACGCGGTCTGGCGCCAGCCATAGGCTTCGAGAAAAAAAATGACAATTGGCACTGCCAGCCCACCGGCGGCAAATCCAACCTGAGACATGGCCACTGCCTTTGCCCTGTTGCGGCGAAACCAGCTTACAATCGACACCATAAGCGTGGCAAAACCGCCCAGACTCGAACCCAATGCGATCAGCGCAAAGCTAAGGTAAAACGAAAGTACCGAATCGATTCTGCTAAAAAACATAAAACCAATGCCAAACAGTACGGTACCGAAAGTTAATATAAAGCGCGGTCCAAACCGATCTACCAGCCAACCCTGTAGCGGTCCCAGAATACCGCTTTCAATCCGGGTGAATGCAAAGGCCCCGGCAACCAGAGTCTTACTCCAGCCAAAATCTTCCTGGAGAAACACCATATAAGCGCCGTAACTTTGCATCCAGAGTACACTGGCCAGTAATTGCACTCCTGCGGAAGACGCCACAATCCACCACCCGTAAAATACGTAGCCTTTGGGCCTGAAAACGGCATTTAATTTATCTGTTATTACACGCACATTTAGCTTCTATTCTTGCCAATCCGGAATTTTCAGAAGTAATAACCAAGGATATTCCAGAACCAGAACTGGACAATAAACACCAGACTGGAGAGCACAATAAGCCCATATTTTAGACGGTCACTTACGCTGCCTCTTCCCTGTGCCCACTGCCGGGATGATAGAAAAAGCATAAACGCAGAAAGCGGGATTATTGCCAGCGCCAGAAGAAAAGTCATCTCTACAGAGTCTGGTATGCCATATAGAAATTGATCCGTATCTCCCGTGAGAGCAATAACGAGACGAACGAGAAGTGCAAGCATAAGTGCACTGGCTATGGTGGATATCCACAGATCTGTGCGCTTGAGTGCTGGAGAGTTGCTTTGTTGGCGGTTTCTGAATACCAGGCTTTTGGCGAAGTTAAACAGGTGCACGAGACTTATCCAGACAATGCTGCCAAAGAGTATCTGGTGCATCAGGCTGGATTCGTACCAATTGGCTCGCTCAAAGGACCCAAGCCCTTTGTTTCCACTAAAGTGCTTAACGGCTCCCGTTTGGTCACGATAGAACAATAACTCCTGATTTCCATATTTTGCACGCAAGCGATCTTGTGCGATGGGTATCCAGCGTGATGAATTTCCAGTCGAGGAAAGAACCAGCTCTCCATCGTCGGTAGTAATCTTAATGCCCGATATCAATATGGTGAGTTTCTCGAAAGATGAGTGATTTCTTCTTGCGCTGAACCATTCACCCACATAATCGTTCAGATCAACTGTTGAATCAGTTGCTATTACCTTCGGATAGTCTCCAGGGAAAAAGTAATCTATAAAGGCTCGCGTAATATTTGATCTTGCCAAACTGGCTGGGTCGGAATTGAAGCTGACAAAAACGCCAAGGTTGTGATCGGGCATAAGGCTAAGCTGGGAATGAAATTGATTTATGTCGCCGCCATGACCAAATACCAAAACCCCATTTCGATCGCCTCGAAAGAAACCATGCAGCACCGGTAAAGAGTCCGGGTGTTGCTGAAATAGTGCACTGTGCATTTGTTTGATCGTTTCGGGTCGCAAAATTTCAGTACTTCTGAACAGCCCCTTGTTCAGGTGGGCTAGCATCCAGGTGCTCATGTTATTGGCCGTTGAGCTCATGACGCCCGCAGGCGGTTCCTGTTCATACCAATAATCTGTCGGTTTGTAGTCTCCCCCCTGGTACTTGTACCCCCTTGCATGCAATTGTTTGAGTTCGTTAGACATCGGCTGGTGAATGTTGGTCTCTGTCATTGCCAGCGGATCAAGAATGTTGCGTTGAATATAGTCAGCCCAGGGTACACCTGATACTCGTTCAACGATGTAACCGGCGACTGCTGATCCATAATTTGAATAGGAAAGGTAGGTGCCAGGCTTTCTAACTCTGGCCGGGATATGAGCTGGCAGGTATTTGCCCAGAGGTATAACATTGTCGCTTGTCCGCGCAAAAGCGGCACTCGCCAACTCTTCAAATCCTGCCGTATGTGTGAGTAAATGCTTGAGTCTTATTGGCTCTGGATAGGTGTTTGGAATGTCAAAATCCAGATAAGTTTGAATGTCCGCTTCCAGGTCGAGTTTTCCCTGCTCCACCAGTTGCATAACAGCGGTCCAGGTAAAAGTTTTGCTAATTGAAGCAATACGAAACAAATGTCTATCGGGGTCTACCGGAATTCGCTTTTCCAGATCAGCAAACCCATATCCTTTTTTGAGGATAACCTCCCCATTCTTAACAACTGCGACAGTAACGCCTACCAGCTCGTGTTCCAGTTTTTGCGCCTCAAAACTAATGTCAAAAAAGGCTTCAACTGATTCGGGTGTGATAGCTCTTGGTGATGGCTGGATATTCTGGCCGGTTACCATGCCCGTTAGAAACAGGCTGAGTAGAACAAGGTTTATTTTCATAGTGTTTATTAATAGTGCTTATTGCTTGTTTTAGTTTTAGTCTACTTTAACAGGCTCTTTTTTTTAAGAGCCGCTAAGGGCTTTTTGTAAGAGCGGTACGTCTGCATTCAGTAAAATGGAAAACCGGGTAATTATTGATGATATCTAATTGGTCAGCTTACATCGAAAAATTCGCCTCTCAATGTGAGTGGGTGAGCATTAGGGAATATCGTGAGCTGACAGACACGCTTTCGGCCAGAAATGGCAATGCGGAGTCTACGCAATCAAATCTTTCTCATGGTGTGATGATTGAGGTTTTGCACAATGGGCACTTCGCGTATGCAGCCACAATCGATTTGTCTAAAAAAGGGCTCGAACAAGCCTTTCAAAAAGCCCTGACGATGGCAGCGTGTTGTGCAAAGCATGGACTCTTCTCCTTTGATACAACAGCAAGACCCCCAAACAAGGGTCAATATGCAACGTTCGTTGACCAACAACTGGCTTCATCATCTTTTGCAGATATCCAAAAAAAGCTGATTGATATTTCGAATTACCAACAAGTGTCGACAGATATTATAGACAGCAGGGCGATAGTTATGCTGGTTCATACGCAGATCCATTTTGTCAGTTCAAACGGGGCAGACTGGCAACAGGAATTTTCGATTGTAACCAAGGATTTTGGTGTAACAGCCAGGCGAAATAGTGAATCCCAATCGAGATCATACGGGTTTAATGGTCTTCAGAAAGGGCTTGAAGATCTGGATGATGTCATATTGCAGGAAGAGGCTACACGGATTGGTAAACAGGCGATTGAGTTATTAAATGCGGGTGAATGCCCCAGTGATTCACGTGACCTTATTCTGGCGCCTGATCAGCTTTACCTTCAAATTCATGAATCTGTAGGACACCCACTCGAGCTGGATCGTATTTTGGGGGACGAGAGAAATTATGCCGGCTGGAGCTTTGTGTCGCCCGAGGATTTCGGCACGCTGCAATATGGGTCCAGGCTGATGAATATCAGCTTTAATCCGGAAACGCCTACCGGCATGGCTTCGTACCGCTTTGATGACAACGGTGTGGAAGCCGAGAAGCAATATCTGATAAAGGATGGCCTGCTACTGCGAGGCATTGGTGGTATTGAATCTCAGCAGCGTTCAAACCTTCCCGGGGTTGCGAGCGCTCGAGCCAGTAGCTGGAATCGGCCTCCAATTGACAGAATGGCCAACATCAACCTTGAGCCCGGAAATGCCGCTATGAACGATATGATTTCAGCCACCGAAAAAGGCATTCTGATGCAAACCAATCGATCCTGGTCGATTGACGACTATCGTAACAAGTTTCAGTTTGGTTGTGAGTTTGCGCAATTGATAGAGGATGGGGAGCTGACCAGTACCGTAAAAAACCCAAATTATAGAGGCGTAACAACCGCGTTCTGGAACCGGCTTAAGCTGGTAGGCAATAAGGATACCTCCAGGGTATATGGCTCACCCTACTGTGGTAAGGGAGAACCTAACCAGATTATCCGGGTGGGTCACTCTACTCCTGCTTGTCTGTTCAATGATGTTGAAGTGTTTGGAGGCGCGTAGTGAAAAACCATTTCAAGCAGATATTGGGTCCACTGTTTTCCAGCTTGTTATCAGAAGAACAACTTGTCCTGAATTTTCAGGGAGAAGAATCACTTTTTGTTCGATTCAACAAATCCAAAGTCAGACAGGCCACGAACGTTCTGCAAATGGAGTTGGCGCTTACCCTGAAACATAAGGGTAAAGAGTCTAAGATGACCATCCCGATTAACAACAGCCTGAAGGCAGATCTGGAAAACTGTAATCTCTGTCTGGAAAATTTAAGACAACGTTTATCTGCACTTCAGACGCTGCCATTTTTCGTTGATGCTGAAAACAATGGTACTTCAAACTCTGTCTATGAGGGCTGCTTACTCAGCTGTGAAGAATATCTTGACATTATTATTCCCGAAATCGCAGATGTAGATATGGCTGGAATACTGGTTTCCGGTACCACTTTTATTGGCAATGGGAATTCCAAAGGCCAATTCCACTGGTTTGAGAGCAGTTCCTTTTGTTTTGATTACTCCTTGTACAACGAGAAAGAAAAGGCGGTTAAGGCTACTTATCGTGGTAACAGTGGTACCAGTTTTTCTCGGAGTGAATTTGTAGCAACTCTCGACGAAGCCAGGACACACCTTGGTTTTATGTCCATTGACAATAAGGTGCTGCCTCCTGGCAAGTATAAATGTTATTTAGCACCGGCTGCAGTTAGTGAAATACTTGACACGTTTAATGGGGGCGGGCCTAGTCACAGTGAACTAAAGCGAGGCAATTCACCCCTCCAGCTTATGAAAAGTGAGGATAGTGATCTATCTAAACTGTTTACCCTGAAAGAAGACTTCACATTGGGCTTACATCCCTCTTTTAATGATGAGGGAGAAGTTGCATGTCAATCGATGAAACTATTTGTGAATGGAAAACTGGACAATCTGCTTACTTCGTCAAAAACAGCGAAGGAGTTTGGTCTGGTTTCCAATTTTGCCAACGAACAGGAATCAATGCGCTCTCCCGTGATAGAAACAGGCAAGCTTGCGAAAGAGGATATTCTTAGAGAGCTCGACAACGGCATTTACATATCAAACCTTCACTACCTCAACTGGAGTGATTCTAAAAAAGGACGTATAACCGGTATGACACGTTTTGCATGCTTTGTGGTAGAAAACGGTAAAATTTCAGCGCCTATTAAAGATCTTCGTTTTGATGAAACTATCTACAATATTTGGGGAGCGAATCTTCTCGCTGTAACTGATTTTGCCGAAACTGAGGTGAGCACAAATACCTACTTTCAGCGTAGCGTCGGCGGTACCCGTTGCCCGGGCATGCTGATAAAGGATTTCAACTTCACACTCTAGTTACTTAAAATGAAAGAATCCCAACAAAAATTACTCGAGGGTTTGCCGACCCAAATGGAAAGCGAGCGATTGCTAATTCGCGCTCCGAAACCTGGTGACGGCGCCACTATAAACGCAGCTATTGTAGAGTCGTTTAACGAACTAAAACTCTGGTTGCCCTGGGCACAGAAGGTCCCGTCACTTGTAGAATCTGAGACCTTTGCCTGTGAGGCCCATGACCAACACAGGGAGAAGGGCAGCTTACCTTTTCTGTTGTTTCGAAAGGAAGATGGAGCTTTGGTTGGGGCAAGTGGCTTCCCGAGAATAAACTGGGATGTTCCTATGCTGGAGCTTGGCTACTGGTGCCGTAGTTCTGACGCCAGGGCAGGATATATAAGTGAAGCAGCGGGATGCCTTACCCGATTTGCCTTTGAGCGCGCCGGGGCAAACCGTGTGGAAATTCGTGTAGACAGTCGCAACAGGCGCAGTTGTGCGGTGGCAGAGCGGTTGGGCTATTCTCTGGACGGAACTTTGCGTAATGATGCCTGGGATTTCAGTGGGCAGAGCTTAAGAGATACGCGGGTCTATTCTATGGTCTTTCTTAAGGAGTTACGTAAACCGGAACCTTCGTCCTAAAGTGTTCTGGCATATTGCCGTATTCGGGTAGCCTGGGCTTTATCTCCCGTAGCTTCCAGAGCCGTAGCAATGATGTACCAGGCGGTTCTTGCGTGCGCTACACTTTCCTGAGCAAAACTAAGCGACTTTCTGGCCACCTGTTCTGCGTTTTGAAAGTTTAGTGCTTCTAAATGTAGACCTGCGAGTTCAAGCCACAGGTCAACATTTCTGGGCGCTATTCTCAGAGCGCGTTCAATGTGGCTAATAGCCAGCGGCAGGTTGCCACCGTCTCGCGATTGCCGACTTTGTTTTAACAGTGATTGAATGGCGGGGTTTGATGTCGTTCGTTTGACGGCGGGGCTGACCCCTCCGGGAAAGTTGTTGTGTGGTTTGTCCGGGCCACGTTCCATTGACGGGCTGGAATCAATAGTGGGCGCCGCCGGTTCGCGATTGTAAGAGCCTGTGCTGGTACAGGCGGAAAGTATGTAGGCCACCAGCAGCAGTATCGGCAACTTAAACAGAAGGGTACTTTTTTTCATAACTATTGGTATTTGCACTATTTTTGAAACCACTCTTTTATACGGCGCCCAATATCCTGAATGCCGGGAGTGCACCCCGAATGTAGATAGATGCGTGTATTTTTAGGTATGGGTACAGCAACTAAGCGGTTTGAACAACTGGAGTCGGCGCGCTTCCCACTATTATAGTCTACAACGACGGTTTCAAAACCCAAAGCTGGTTGGATAGAAAGTGGTGAAATTTCCAATGTGCCTGCCAGAGCATCCCAAACTTTAAGAGCACTATTCGAGCCGGTTAGATTTGAGGCTCGATTATCATCATAACCCACCCATACTGTACTCAAAAACTGGTTGTCGAATCCCACAAACCAGCTGTCACGGGATTTGTCTGATGTTCCAGTCTTTCCCGCCACCCCCGCATTTCGAAATTGGGAAAACTTGGCTGTACCGTGGGTCATTACCGTTTTAAGTAAAGTATTCAACTGCATTATATTGTCCGAACTGATTAGCTGGCTTACCTTAAGCGGATAGCGTTTTATTGCTGTTCCGGACTCGTCCAGTACTTCAACTACTGTGCGAAGGGGCGTATAAAAACCGCCTGAAGAGAACACCCCGTACAGCTCATTTACCTGCATGGGTGACATATCAACAGCGCCCAACAAAAAGGAGGGATATTGAGATTTTACCGTCTGCTGTGTCAAATTTGCATAACGTTGTGCAACATTTTGTACGCCAAGACTCAGCCCAAGATTTGCAGTGGCCAGATTGAGAGAGTCCGACATAGCTCTTACGAGTGGAACCTGACCGTTGAGCTTGCCATCGAAATTTTTCGGGTTCCACGCCTTAGCCTGATCCGGTATAGGTGGTAATGGTGCATCGTTTAGTGGGCTTAACAAATGGTACAGTTGAGTCTCCAGAGCTGTAAGGTATACCACGGGTTTAATGAGCGATCCTATTGGGCGAAAAGCATTGATAGCCCGGTTAAAGCCCTGAAAGCCCGCGTCACGCCCGCCCACAACTGCCTGTAACTCTCCGGTTTGCGTATTACTGACAAGTACTGCTGCTTGCAGTTCACCCGACGGTAACTTTCTCTGTTTCTCAATAGTGGTCAGAGTTTTGATAACTGCGTTTTGTGCGGCTTCCTGGATTCGTGGGTTTAGTGTGGTAAAGATCTTGTATCCGTTTGAACTCAACAGGTCCTGGCCATACTCGGAGACCAGTTTCTTTCGAACCAGATCCATGAATGCGGGATAATACCCTCCACCTTTTCTGGCGGTTGCGGTATTGCTGAGCGGTTTTCTTAATGCCTGTTTATGTATATTGGCAGTAATAATTTTCGCATTTTGCATCTGCTCCAAAACGCGATTTCTGCGTTCCAGGGCACGTTGTGGATTACGACGGGGGTTGTAGTAGGACGGTCCGCGAATAATGGTGACAAGCAATGCAATCTCATGGGGTGCAAGCTCACCAACAGGTTTGTTAAAATAGTATTGGCTGCCCAGACCAAAACCGTGAATGGCTCTGGCTCCGTCCTGACCCAGGTAGATCTCGTTAACGTACGCGTTGATAAGTTCCTGTTTAGTGAATCGTGCGTCCAGAATAACCGCCATTATTAACTCACGAACCTTTCGAGTTATAGTGCGCTGGTTATTCAGAAAGTAGCTCTTAACTAACTGTTGGGTTAGGGTGCTTCCGCCCTGTTCTATTTGCCCCGCTCTTAAGTTAACCCATGCGGCGCGCAAGATACCCATAAGGTCAAAACCCGGGTGTGTAAGAAATTTATGATCTTCCACAGCAATAAGTGTATCTATCAGAATTTCCGGTACGTCCCCTGGCTCCAGAATCACCCTGTCTTCTCCATGCGTTGGAAAAATACTGCCTATCACGGGTGCTTCCAGTCGTATCAGGGGGACAGGTTTCGAATCACTGGCAGATACGGAGGTAACCACACCATTACTAATAGATACCGAAATTTTCAGACTGGCTCTGTACTTGTCTGCGAACTGAAATGATCGCAGAAAGATATGGAAATTCTGACTGCGTGATGAAAATTCTCTTGAGTAAGATCCGGGCGTGTTACTGGAACCGCGGGTGTACCCTAGCCGCGTAAGCTCTGTACTTAGTTCCTCTGCCTGTATTCCAACACCGGAATACAATTCCAGTGGTTGTGCATAAACCCTGGCGGGTATTGACCAAAGGCGTCCTTGAAATGTTGAACTAATCTGGTGATCCAGAAATAACAAATATCCGCAAACGACCGCCAGAACAAGGGCCAGGAAAGGCAGGATAATTTTGCTTAAAAATCTTCGGAACAAACCGGTGGATTTACCCCTGGGCGTCCTTTTTTTTGACCTGGCTCGTGTCCTGCGGGCTGTTTTACGCTGGGTCATCAGCGCCGGGATTAAGTTCCTTTTGCAAAAGATAGTCTACCAGTTCAAGCATGCCTTTTCGATCGAGTGAGCTTGGTAGTAAATATTTACCTGCTACCACTAAAGTGGGCACTCCGGTAACCGGAATTGATGCTGCACGGCGGTTTATTTTCTGGTATTTGCGTTGCACATCCAACGACTCATATGCCTCCAGAAAATCTGCCTTGCTGGATCCATGTCCGTCAATAAAGTCTGCAACCATATCTACTCTAGCAAACTGCCGTCCCTGATCATGAATGGCGTAAAACATGCGCGAGTGATTTTCTTCAAGAATACCCAGATGTTCCAGTGCCAGATAGGTTCGGCCAAGAATTTCCCATGCGGGAGAAAATGCGACCGGTGAGCGTTCGAATACTACGCCTTCAGGTAAATTCGCGCTCCAGGCACTAAGATTAGGGTCAAAATTTTTACAATGTATACAGCCATAAGAGAAATACTCTGTTACGACTATTGGGCTGCCGGGTCGACGGCGCGGTGCTGCCTCCAGTAGTGTGTAGTCAACACCTTCCACATAACCTTCTTCAGATTTTGAGTCCGAATAAAATAAACCCACAGCAAAGACTGCGATCACCCCAATTGCTATCCCCACTACTGCAAACTGGCGGATATGCTGTAGCTTAGAACTGCTTTTGTCTTTCTTGGCGTATTTATTTGTCACTTGAAAAGCTCTCTGCATTACACTGATGTCATAGGGTAACCAAGTTCGTCCTAAAAGTAAGCAGAGGCGTCCGATTCCCTGAATCAGGTACAAACAGGACATTAGATAATTATGCAAGAAAGTGGTAATCCAACCCTGGAAGATTTTGTGCTGTATAAAAGCCCGCTGTGCGGGTTTTGCTTTCGCGTGACACGGTTTCTCAAACAACAGGGCATAAATATGCGTATGCGCGATACCATGTTGGACGGGGGTGCATCCGAAGAGCTGCGCTCTGGCGGCGGACGATCCACTGTACCTTGCCTGCGTATACAGCAAAACGACGGCTCTGTGCACTGGATGTACGAATCGCTGGATATCGTCAACTATCTAACACGCTGGATTAATAAACAGCCCTGAGCGGTTCTGCTCTTGTAAACAGCCCTGAGCGAACAACGCTATTGGCAGAAGCCCAACGAATAACTATCATCAATTGAAATAAACCAGACTCGGCAAAGGAAAAACACATGAAACTAGGCTTACTTGCAGGATATTCCGGTGCAAAAATGTCACTTCCGATGGATCAGATACTTCACGCTGAAACACTCGGTTTCGACTCTGTCTGGACGGCCGAGGCCTACGGTTCGGATGCTATTACTCCGGCGACCTGGATTTTGGCGAACACAAGCAAAATTAAAGTGGGTACCGCAATCATGCAGATGCCTGCCCGCTCACCGGCTATGGCCGCGATGACCGCCATGAGTCTTGCACAATTGTCTGGCAACCGCTTTATTGCAGGCGTTGGTGCCTCCGGTCCACAGGTAATTGAAGGCTGGCATGGAGTGCCCTATGGCAAACCAGTAACGCGGCTGCGTGAGTACATTGCAATAATGAAACAGATATTTGCCCGGGAAGCAGCGACCACCTTCGAGGGCAAAGTGTATCAGTTGCCGTATACCGGTCCGGGAGCTACGGGACTAGGCAAACCTCTAAAAAGCATCTTGCATTGCGATACACCCATTCCGATTTACGCAGCCACCATCACCCACAACGGCGTCAAAGCTGCAGCAGAAGTGGCGGATGGATTTTTTCCTGTGTGGATGGACCCTGAACAATACAGTGTCTTTAAGGATCCTATTGAAAAAGGTTTTGCAGCAGCAGGTGAGAAAACGCTGATGGATTTTCAGGTATCACCCTTTGTCACTATGGTTATGGGCGACGATGTCGAGAAATGCATGATGCCTATACGTGGAAGCATGGCGCTGTACATTGGCGGAATGGGGGCACGGGGAAAGAACTTTTATACTGACTATGCAACCAGGCTGGGTTTTGGGGATGCTGCAATAAAAATTCAGGATCTGTTTCTGGCAGGCAAAAAGGATGAAGCTATGGCCGCTGTGCCAGAAGAGCTTATCGATGCCTGTCATCTGGTTGGACCAGCCGACCGAATTCGTGAACGATTGCAGCGCTGGAAAGTGGCCGGGAGCAATGGCCAGGTTGCAGCAATGTTGGTGGGTGGTGCATCCAGGGAAGGTCTGGAGGTTCTGGCCGAGGAAATGCTGTAGTTCTGGCTCAGGGCTTTTTACTAGAGCCGCTCAGGGCTGTTTATAAAAGCAGAGCCGCTCAGGGCTGATTACAAGAACCGCTAAAGGCTTTTTATAAGAGCAGCTAAAGGCTTTTTATAAGAGCAGCTAAAGGCTTTTTATAAGAGCAGCTAAAGGCTTTCAACCAGTCGCCAGGCTATTTGCGCGCGCATCTGGCAATAGTCTTTATATTCCAGGGCTTTTTCAGAGCTGGCATTTCCATCCAGGCCGCGTTTGTAAACGCCTTGAATGATGCCAGCGGATCTGAACAGGTTGTAGATCAGGTAGTATTTCCAGTTCTCAATTCCTTCAAGCTCAGCAGCGTCGCAGTAGGCTTTGATAAACTCTGATTCTGTCGGAATGCCAAACGCTGATATGTCTTCCTGATCCAGGCCTTCACCGTTGTAGGCATCGGTATGATAATCCATACAAAGATAACCAAGATCTGCCAGAGGGTGTCCCAGAGTGGACAATTCCCAGTCGAGCACAGCAACTATTTTGGGTTCTGTGGGATGAATAATGACATTCCCCAGACGGTAGTCCCCATGCACAATTGTGCCAGCATCTGTTTCCGGGCAATGTTCAGGTAACCATGCTATCAGTTTGTCCATTTCTGGAATTTCAATGGTTTTCGAAGCTAGATATTGCTTGGTCCAGCGTGAAACCTGTCGTGCATAATAGTTACCTGGCCTGCCAAAGGTTTCAAGGCCGACCGCTTGTGCGTCGACACTGTGCAGAGCTGCAAGTACGCGGGCAAGATCCATGTATATTGCCCAGCGTTCATCCTTGTTTAGACTCGGTAGAAGCGCCTCAGTAAATACCCGCCCCTCAACCATCTCCATAATATAGAATTTGGTACCCAAAATTTCCGTGTCTTCACAAAGTGCATACATTTTTGGCACGGGTACATTTGAATCTGACAGTGCTTCCATCACCCGATATTCACGGTTTACCTGATGAGCGGAGGGGAGTAGTTCACCTGGAGGTTGCTTGCGCAACACATATTTTTTGTCAGGCGTTGTCAGCTGGTAAGTCGGGTTACTTTGACCTCCCTCAAACTGACGTACATCCAGATCACCAGAAAAACCATCCACGTGGCTCTGCATATAGGTGGCCAGCGCTGCTTCGTCGATTACGTGTGCTGCTCTAACTTCGGTAATTTCGGGTAAATCACTCATCTGTTTTGCTCTGGGCTGGTTTCTTTATGTATTCGGGTTGATCTTAACCTGTACATAATGCGAGGCTAGTTGTTTATTAAACTATTTTTACAGGGTGAGAGATGTCAGTAGCTAGACGTATGGCCGTAACTTTACCAGCAGGACCAGCAATTGCAGATACCATCGAGCGTGTTGCCTGGGCCAAAGACAATGGATATCAGGATGCCTGGTTTGGTGATGGAGGGGCGCCGGATGCGTTGACCACGGCTGCCGCTCTGGGCGCAGTTTCAGAAAATATACGCATTGGTTGTGCGGTTACTCCGGTGTACACCCGTACTCCTGCTGTTCTGGCGGCTACAGCCAATGCGCTGGGGCAAATACTAAAGGGTGGTTTTGTGATGGGCCTAGGTTCATCCAGCCAGACCATGATGACTGGATGGCACGGTATGGCACTGGATAAACCCGTTACAAGGGTAAAAAATACCGCCTTAATGGTTCGCTCGATGTTAAAGGGTGAAAAGTCCGATTTTGACCTGGATGTATTAAGCAGTCATGGATATCGTCAGTTTCCCTTGCCTGAAGGTATGGCGCCACCTCTGTACCTTGCAGCATTGCGCCCAAAAATGATTGAAATGGCGGCAGAAATTGGGGACGGAGTAATTTTTAATCTGTGGCCCAAAGGGGCGCTACCCAAGATGATGGAGCACGTGCGCATTGGTGCTGAACGTGCAGGAAAAGACTGGAAAAACATCGAAATAGTTAATCGGGCAATGGTGCTGGTTACCGATGATAAAGAAGAGGGTCGCAACAGATTCAGAGCTGGCTTTGCACCCTATTATGCAACACCTGTGTACAACAAATTTCTCGCCTGGGCAGGTTATGAAGATGCGGCCAGCACTATAATCGAAGGATGGGCCGCTAAAGACCGAAAAAAAACGTCCGGTGCCTTGAGCGATGCGCTCATTGATGAAATTGCAAATATCGGCACTGCTGATGAATGTCGCCAACGCATATTGGAAGACGCGGAGGCGGGTGTGCACACGCACATAATTGCACCGTTAGGCGCGCCCGGTTCTCCAGAAATACGAGCTACTTTTGAGGCGTTTTCGGGCGCTAATTTCTCCCTTTAGTATTCGCAACAATTTATTGGAGAGATGGTGTGGCTGAAATGAAAGTACAGGAACCAGGCCTGTTAGAAACCCTGGGTAATGGTGTGGTTGTTGAACATTCTGAAGACCCGTTTAAGGTGGTGATGGAATTTGATGCCGAGATGAATTTTTGTCATTCCGGTGGAATTGTTCAGGGTGGTTTTGTTACGGCCTGGCTGGATTCTGCAATGTCCCATGCGGTCATTTTGGCAACCGGTCGAACCAGGGTACCTTCAAGCCTGGAAATAAAGGTGAGTTTTGTAAAGGCCGCGAACCCGGGTAAGGTACGCGCGGTTGGTTGGGTAAAACATCTGGGCGGTAAAATTGCGTTCCTCGAAGGGGAGCTATTTAACGTAAGCGGTGAGCTTCTTGCCACTTCCAGCTCCACGGCGAAGCTGGTAAACATTAGTACCTAAAGGAAAATAGTATGAAAGTTGATGCAGGTTTAGGTAGTCAGATGGAGCGTGTGCCAGCGCAGGTTCGAGAAATTGAAACCATGGGCTACGATGGTCTGCGTGTTGCAGAGATGAATCACGACCCCTTTTTGCCACTGGCACTCGCTGCCGAGCATAGTGAAAAACTGGAGCTGGCAACTTCTATAGCAGTAGCGTTCGCACGAAGCCCAATGTTACTTGCTAATCTTGGGCATGATCTAAACGCCTACTCCAAAGGTCGATTTACCCTGGGTCTGGGTTCTCAGATCAAACCCCACATCACTAAACGATTTAGCATGCCGTGGGGTAAACCTGCAGCCCAGATGCGAGAACTGGTACTTGCCATGCGCGCCATCTGGGCCAACTGGTATGAAGGAAAAGCCCTGGAATTTGTTGGTGAGTACTATCGTCATACCCTTATGACGCCTGCCTTTGCGCCACAAAACATTGAACACGGTGCTCCACGCGTAATTTTGGCTGCTGTGGGGCCTCGTATGACGGAGGTTGCTGGAGAGGTAGCCGACGGGATGATTATTCATCCGTTTAGTACACTGGAGTTTATTAATACGGTGACCTTACCGGCCATTAAGAAGGGGCTTGATAAGAGTGGTCGAAGCATGGACGACTTCGAGCTGTCCTATAGCAACTTTGTTGTGTCTGGTACTACAGAAGAACAATTTGAAAAAAACCGAAGACAAATTTGTGAACGAATAGCGTTCTACGGCTCCACGCCGGCTTACAAGGGTGTTTTAGAGTCTATTGGTGCTGGTGAGTTACAGCCTGAGCTAAATGCGATGTCCAAACAGGGACGCTGGAAAGAGATGGGAACGCTCATAAACGATGAGGTTCTAAATGCGTTCGCGGTAGTTGGTGAACCGGATAGTCTGGTTCCTGAAATAAAGCGCCGCTATGGCGGTATTATTTCCCGTACCTCTGCAAGCTTTGACTTTGTAGAGGCAGACCAACGTCGAAACATGCTCACCCAACTTCAGGCCGGGTGAACTACCAAATCAGCTCTGTAGGCAGCTGTCTACAGAGCCGGTATCAATACGTGGGGTAGATAGGCTCCCAGATACTGGCCTTAATTGCCGCGTCTATATCGTTTGGAGCGGCCAGGGCCACACCTTCTTTTACCGCACAAAGTGCAATTCTTGCAGCAACAATGCGGGTTACTTCGCTTAAGCGCTGTACTGCCGGATATAACATCCCACTTGCCAGTTCTTCGTCAGACACTGTGTCGGCAAGCGCCTGTGCCGCTTCAGTAATCATTGCGTCGGTTACCTTGCTTGCTTTTACAACAAGTGCAGCCTGCCCCAGGGCGGGAAAAACGAACACGTTATTGCCCTGGCCAATCTGGATCTCTTTACCTTTATATTTAACACTGGCAAACGGACTGCCTGTCGCGATAAGTGCTTTACCATCGGTCCATTTAACCAGGTCGGCCGGAAGTGCTTCTGTGTTGCTGGTGGGATTGGACAAAGGCATAATTATTGGGCGCTCTACGTTTGAATGCATAGTGCGTATAATATCCTCTGTAAAAGAACCGGCCTGCCCGGAGGTGCCGATTAATATTGTGGGCTTAAAGCTACTAACAACATCACTAAGATTGCGTTTTTCTGGGTCGGCACAACCCTGGTTGCGTGCGCCTTCCAATGTCCACTGTAAATTTTTCTTGTAATGGTCGCGATATTCACGATCGTCTACCAACAAACCTCCTGAGTCGAGAACAGCAATGTGGTTTTGCAGGTTCTCCTCCGATACACCTTGAATGCGAAGTGCTGCTTTTATCTGGCCTGCTATACCAAATCCGGCGGCACCTGCTCCGTATATTACTATTCGCTGATCTGTAAGCTTTGAGTTGAGTAGCCTGAGCGCACTAAGTATACCCGCCAGGGTGATAGCGCCAGTGCCTTGCATGTCATCGTTAAATGAAAGTACCTGGTCCTGATGTCGCGCCAAAATATTAAGTGCGTTATCCTTTCTAAAATCTTCCCACTGAATAAGCGCGTCGGGAAACAGATTTTTAACAGCGTAAACAAACTCATCTACCAAAGAGTCGTAATCTTCCCCTCTTATGCGTTTGTGCGGCCATCCAAGATAGTTGGGGTCGTTCAGAAGATCTGTATTGTTGGTGCCCACATCGAGACTAACCGGAAGCGTAAAAGCAGGGTTGATTCCCGCCGCGGTTGTGTAGAGAGAAAGCTTGCCAATTGAAATTGCTATACCACCTGCACCCTGGTCGCCGATGCCCAGAATAGACTCGTTGTCTGTCACCACCATCAGTTTTATGTTGCGTCCATGGGCTGCATTTTTCAGAACGGTTTTTATATTGCCGCGGTGTTCGGGCGTGATCCAGACCCCTCGGCGATGACGGAAAATGGAACTGAATTTTTGTGTTGCCAGACCGACGGTGGGGGTATAAACAATCGGCATGTATTCTTCGAGGTGTGCACTTAACAGATAGTAGAACAGAGTTTCGTTCCTGTCCTGTAGAGCAGCAAGTTCGACGTATACATCAAGGGGGCTGTCCAGCTTTGAAAGATGTGCGTAAATGCGTTCTTCCTGTTGTTGGATGGTATTGCAGGCTGCTGGTAGTAAACCTTGTAACCCAAGCCTTTCACGCTCGTCCGGAGTGAACGCTGAGCCTTTATTGGTAAGCGGGTTTTGCAGTATCGCAGCACCAGCAGGAAAAGCGTCATCGGAAATTGGTGGGGTCATATACCGTCCTCGGGAAAATAAGTGCTAAATTTTTCTATACGTCGATGTAAAAGGTTGTAAGCCAAAAGTTTGTATCTTTTGGGAGGCCTAAGGTGAGTGAGTACTAACATTTAGACATTTCATACATTGTCCCTACACCACAATCACCACTTTTCCATAGAATAGCACTTGAAACGTGAAGCAAGGTATATAAAATGCACGCGCGGATTTTGAAGAAGTAGCTGTACAAAACCGACATTGTGCATCGCATCAAGCGAAGGAATTTGTTTTGACTGATTTACTTCAACATATTATTCGAAAAAGCGGATCTGCCGTTACGGCTGTGGTCCGTGTTCTGCGAAAAATCCCCCTGATTATGCGTGCTCAATTAGTAGCACTTGGCTTTGCTTTTGTTGTGGCCATTACCGTAGGAACCCTGTCCGGTGACGGCGGGGTCGAGCGTATGGCGTTCGCCACACCAGCTATTACAAGCTCTAAGCCTAGCTGGAGTGAAGAGGCATCCAGACTCGCAAGCCGTATAAGTATTGCCTTTGGCGTCGATATCAAGGTTGCTGGAGAGTTTTCGGACTGGATATTGGAAGCCTCGGAACGTCAAAGCCTGCCTACGGAGCTAATTGCCAGCCTGGTATTCACAGAGAGCTCATTTCGCAAGTATGTAGTCTCCGGAGCCGGTGCTATCGGACCTGCTCAGGTTAGGCCTGATTATTGGGGTGGTTTCTGCGGTACTTCCAATTTGTCTGACCCAGCCGAAAACATTTACTGCGGCGCACAAATATTATCCTATTACAGGGAGCGGTGCGGCGACGATCACTGCGCCCTGCATGCGTATAATGTTGGGCCCTACACACGTTTTTATGCCGATGCAGGACTTCGGTACGTTAACAAAGTTAACGACCACCGTGCGCTTATGTTGAGTGTTGTTCTCTAGATACCATTGTTAAATTTGGAACGGTGTCCCTGTGTTCAGATTACGTTCAGCTGCGAACTGTAAGGTGTGGTTGGTGGTGTGATTGTTTTCTCATTTCCTCACTCCTCCGCTTCCGCACTCTCGGAGAAGCGTTTTACCCTTCTTTCGAGGTGGTCTGCCTGGATCGTTCGAAGGAAGGGCACTTTTTCTTAAAGCGTGGTGTTAAAACCCTGCATCGCCCGCTCTAATTATCTCCAGATACTCTGTGTCCAGCAATGTGTAGTTCTGAGTTCCCGGCTTCATTACATAAACCGGTTCATTGATCTGGTGAATATCAAAACCCTGTTTGCGAGCCTCCCCTTTCAACATTTTAAACGTGCCTGTCACATCCAGTTCCTGCTGTATGCGCACAAATACCGGTTTGGCATAACTGGTCAGGTTATCGTTAACGTGTTGTGACAGGCTTTCCATATCCAGCTCGCTGCACCCTTCACCAAGGATCAGTGTTGCCATGCCAGCGCGACCGTCTACGTGCGGTACTTCTACGCCGTAAACATTGGATAAATGTATTTGCGGATGCTGATTGATAATTTCTCCAACCTCGTTGGTAGATACGTTTTCCGATTTCCAGCGAAAGGTATCTCCCAGACGGTCGACAAATTGATAGTGGCTTTGACCAGCAGCAAATCCAACATCTATTTCCTTAATCAAATCACCGGTATCAAACCATGCGTCACCCTCGGTGAATGCATTGCGAATTATCTTGCTCTCGCTGGCTTCTTTGTTGGTATACCCTTCGAATCGTTGTGTTACGGTAATTTCTCCGATAAGCAGACCAGGCTGTCCTTTTTCCACGTGAATCAGAGTGCCATCAGAATTTTTGACCAGTGCCTCGTTATCTACGTCATACTTAACGAGCGCGATGCTCGAAGTGGTCATACCAATAGTGCAGTCTTTGTTCAACAAATTGGCGAAAGCCACATTGCCTTCGCTGGAACCGTAAAATTCAGAAATCCGTTTGACACCATATCTGTCTTTAAACTCCATCCATATGTCCGGCCGTAAGCCATTGCCCATTATGTTGGTAAGCGGGTTATTGGCATCGTCGGTGTTGACGGGTTGGCTAAGCAGGTAACGGCATATTTCACCAATGTAGATAAAGCAGGTGGTATTGTGTTGGCGTACTTCCTTAAGGAAATTGCTGCCGGAAAACTTGCGTCTTAGAAAAATTGAAGCACCGGAGTCGAGCGCTGCACCAAACCCGATCATAAGGCCTGTGGCATGATACAGCGGCAGACATATATATATTCGATCCTCAGGTAAACATTTGAAGCCCGCAATTGCCGACATCTTGCTACTACCCAAAAATTTAAGGTGTGAAAGCAGTGCTGCCTTGGGCAGACCTGTTGTGCCGGAAGTAAAGATGTACAGAGCATTGTCGCCAAGCTGAACAGTACCGGTATCGGCTGGGTTGTCTTCTGCCGCGTTCTGGCTAAGAATATCAAGGTCCCGTGCCCAGTCAGGGCAGGGTAGTGCCCCGTTGTCTTTAACATATAGATAGCCGGTATCTCTGTTTAGTCCTATTTCAGACAATGTGCCTTCAACTGCGATACAGCTTTCTTCTCCCACTATAAATAAACTGGATTCGGTGACGGTTATGCAGTGCGTTAATTGCTTGCCGCTTAAGTTGGTGTTTATAAGTGCAGCAGTTGCTCCGAGTTTCTGAATGGCGATAGCACAGGCTAGAAATTCAGGGCGGTTTTCCATCATGAGACTAACGGTATCGCCCTTGCAAACACCCGCAGCTTTGATGCTATGGGAGTAACGGTTGCAGAGTTTGTTGAATTCTCCCCAGGTATATTCCTGATCTTCAAACACGATCATGCTGTGGTTGGGGTATTTGGCGGCGTTTTGTTCCAGCTGTAAACCGATGGAGTCGGGCTGGTCCGGAGATCTCGGTACAAGGTGCTTTTTTATCTTTAATAGATGGCCAAAATTACCCAGGGTATTCAGTGTGTTACGTAATCCCATTGCGCGTTCCCATTACCTGGTTTTCTTTTGTAGCGAAGATAAACTGCCACAGGTTCTGAATCAATGCTTGTTGGGGAAGCACAGGCTGATTCTACGGCTGATCTGGCGGCAAACTGTTTAGTTCCATACGATGAACCCGGGCAACCGCTTTGAGTTTACGTTCAATTTTGCGTTTAAGAGGTGGATAGTCCAGCGACAAAATAACCACTCCCAACGGAAACATCCAGAAACCCAGAATGGGCAAAAAACCCAACACGCCTCCGCACATTAATAGTAATCCTAGCAAGGTGCGTACACCAGGAGGTAATCGTCTCTGAGCCCAGCGCATGGCAAGGTACATGCTTATTGAAGCTCTGTGTTTCCAGTGTCTGGTGCGTTTACTCAACAGAATTGTCCGCCTTTGGCTAAACCAAAATGGGAGAGTCGTCTGGCATGTCGTGATCTTCGGTATGTGCCCGACGATGCAGATCTGGGTCAATTGAGCGGTAGTAATATCTTCCATCAGCCCTAAGTTCGCGGGCTAATCGGTTACGCGCCATTAGTAAGTGAACATGGGCAATGGCCTCACCCAGCGCCATCATTATCTGGCGCCCATCCAGTTTCCGTTTGAACAAAACAGGCAATAAGTCTGTAGAGACGCAGGCATTCACACAGTGTTCTTCGATAGCAAGCATACGGTCTTCATGGTGGTTCACCAGATCGCGCAATCGCTCGCGTACGCCGTAGAACGGCAGGTTGTGTGCCGGCAGTATCAAAGTGTCTACTGGTGTGGTCATAAACTTGTCGTGCGAAACCATCCAGTCGTGCAGGGGGTTTGCGTCTGGCTCGCTGGGATGAATGCTAACGTTTGAGGTAATAACCGGCAGTATTTGATCGCCAGAAATCATAATCCCGAGGCTTGCGTTGTATAAACAGGCGTGCTCCGGGGAATGTCCGGAACCAACAATAATCTGCCAGTTAGAGCCACCAATTTGCATATCGTCTCCATCGCGCAGGCGTCTAAACCCGGGTGGCATCTGCGGCATGCTAAACCCGGATTCCTTTCGAGAAGCCCAGCTTTGCTGCATTTGCTCGAGCGCTTCACTGGTCATACCTGCACGGTGATAAAAATCTTTAAAATGCCAGTTTGAGCCGCCGTCCATATCCATACTGGAAAAACTTCTGGCCTGATAGTACTCGGCCTGGGTCATGTATAGCGCACACTTGAACATATTGGTTATAGCCAGAGCATTTCCCGTATGGTCCGGGTGCATATGGGTACAAATCACGGCTTTTACTGGCTTGTCATTGAGCACTGTGGCAAAAATCTGGCGCCAGATATCCATTGTACGAGTGTCATTCCAGCCCGTATCCACAATGTACCAGCCGTCCGTATCCTCCAGCAGGTAAAGGTTTATATGGTTCAGGGATCCTTCAAGCGGCATGGTCAGCCAGTGCACGCCCTTGGCGATTTCTACGGTACTACCGTGTTCCGGATGTTCCGGATAGGGATAAACCAGATTTGTTGTATCGTTGCTCATGTATTATGTTTCTTTCAGATTTATTACATCAATGTTCCATTATCCTATGCGGATATGGTCTATCTTGAAAGGAAAAGCGCGAAGTGGAATATCCGAATACACCCTATGAATGGGAAATGATTTCTGAGCAGGAGATGATTGCCCGTTCGGCTCAATTTCTGGATCTGATAAAAAAACGCCGTTCTATACGCGATTTTTCAACAAAAAAGGTGCCTTTGAAGGTTATAGAAAATGCCATTATGAGTGCAGGTAGCGCACCCAGCGGTGCCAACATGCAACCCTGGCACTTTGTTGTGGTAAGTGACCCACAACTAAGGCAGCAGATTCGTAAAGAAGCAGAACTTGAGGAGCACGAGTTTTATACACGACGCGCATCCGAGCAGTGGCTTGCTGCGCTGGCACCCATAGGTACCGATGATAAGAAGCCTTTTCTGGAGGCGGCCTCTCACCTTATTGTTATCTTTGCGCGAAAATTTAATCTTGACGATGAAGGCAACAAACACAAGAATTACTATACGCCTGAATCAGTTGGCATTGCCACGGGATTACTTATTACGGCTTTGCACAATGCCGGTGTAGCGACATTAACGCATACACCGAGCCCGATGAAATTTCTTAATGTTTTGCTGAACCGGCAGAAACATGAAAAACCTTTCCTGATTCTGGTCGCCGGTTATCCTGAGGCAGGAGCCATGGTTCCTGACATTCAAAAGTACACACTGGACCAGGTAGCTACATTTATTTAGAGGGAGATTGCATGTCAGTTAAGTTACCTGTTTCTTTTTTTTTCATTCTGGTGTTGCTAACGGCCTGTTCGGGGGAAGCAGAAAAATCTGCAACGCTCGTTCATCCAGAGCCTGAACAGACGATAACAAAAACTGAAGACGTACCTCTGGGTAAATTGCCTGATGACGCCACCCCCACACATTATCAGCTGAATCTGGTCATTAACCCTGATGCAGAAACCTTTACGGGTCGATCGGTGGTCAATGTCACCCTTCAAAGAGACTTGACGGGAATCTGGATGCACGCTAATGAAATCTCTGTCCAAAAAATCTGGATGGAGATAGAGGATGGCGAAAGGCTCGAAATTGCGCCAGAAAACTTTACCCAAAAGGAGTCTTACGGTACGGCTCGGCTGGAGTTTGGCCAAGTGATTCCAGCAGGTAACATTTCGATCGGCTTTGAATATGAGGCTCCTTTTGCATCTGATTTGCTGGGCTTGCATGTAGTGACAGCAAATGGCGTTCGCTACGCCACCAGCCAGCTTGAAATGATAGCTGCGCGCAGGGTTTTTCCGGGTTTTGATGAGCCAAAATTCAAGACTACTTTCGACATTTCAATAAAAACCAAAGCGGAATATATAGCGGTTACCAATACGCCTGTAACAAGTGAAATAGAAGCAGATGGTTGGCGAACTACAAAGTACGCTCGTACGCCACTGTTGCCTACCTATCTATTGGCGTTTGTGGTCGGACCCTGGGAGATAGTCACCTGGGATGACATTCCTGCAACGGCATTGCGTGATGCGCCCATACCTCTAAGAGGGATTGCGTCGATTGGTAACGGTGCCAAGCTCAAAAATGCACTGGCGGGCTCTGCTGATATTGTACTGGAGCTGGAACGCTATTTCGGAGTGCCTTACCCATTTAAAAAACTGGACATAGTTGCGGTTCCTGATTTTGCTTATGGCGCTATGGAAAATGCAGGTTTGATTACGTATCGCGATAATCTTTTGTTAATCGATGATGATTCGCCCGCGAGCCAGAGGAGGGCGTATGTAAGTGTGCATGCGCATGAACTGGCGCATCAATGGTTTGGTAATCGGGTAACCATGGCCTGGTGGAACGATATCTGGCTGAATGAGTCGTTCGCGACCTGGGCTGGTGCCCGTGCAGCGAATGCTGTTCATCCTGAGTTTAAATTCAACAGTGGCTTGCAAAGCCGGTCTGTTGCAGTGATGTCGAATGACAGTCTGGCCAGCGTGCGTCGTATTGGTGAGGATGTTAAAAACTCAGATGACATTTTGAGTGCTTTTGACGGTATTACTTACCAGAAAGGCGGTGCTGTGCTACGTATGTTCGAGTCTTTTTTTGGTTCTGAAAAATTTCGTGCGGCAGTTCATTATCATCTTGAGCGCTTTCCTTATGGTACTGCCACTGCGGTAGATTTTTTTGAGTCGATTGAACAATCGACCGGAGTAGTGGGTGTGAAAGCTGCATTCTCGTCCTTTGTAAATCAACGCGGAGTACCACTGATAAATACCAGTCTGCAATGCAATGATAGTGGTGCTGAACTCATAGTTAACCAGGAAAGGTATTTACCACTGGGTTCGGCTGCCAACAGTGCTCAAACCTGGAAAATGCCATTGTGTTATGCCATGGAAATTGATGGTCAACGTAGCACACAATGTGAATTGTTGGAAAAGGCCGAAACGAAAATCCCTCTACCTGCTTGTCCAGACTGGGTTATGCCTAACGGTGATGGAATGGGGTATTATCGCTGGGCACTTGACCCGGAGAGCCAGACAAAACTTACCAACGCTTTTGCTGAACTATCAGAAGGTGAGCAATTAAGTTTTTCTGACAGTCTGGGGGCGAGCTTTTCCGCAGGAAAAACCAGCTTCGCCGAGTATATGGCTGCGGTTCCTGCCATGCTAAAGAGTGAAAACCAGGCTGTTGTGACCGCACCTATGGGTCTATGGCGTTGGGTGCATAACAAGCTGGGCCCGCAAGCAAAAAGTGCATCCTCAGCTCTTATGGTAGCCAGCTATTCGAATTTACTTGCTGATCTGAATGGCAAAGAACGAATATCGCCTACTCAGGAGACCATAAAGCGAAAAATTACCGCCTTTTTGGCCAAATATGGGAAAGAAGCAGCTTTGCGAGCCCGGCTTGCCGGCAAAGCAATCGCTTTTCTAAAAGCGGGGGACAATCTTGAAACGGTACAATGGGACAATATGAGCACGGCACTGGTAATGGCTATTGAAGATGTATCTGCGGGTGAATCCGGATTTGGCAGCGTTGTGGGGCGTATTCAAACGCTGTTTTACACAACGGAGCGTTCGGTTGTGCGTAATGCCATGTTGCGGGCACTGGGTGAGGCAGATTTGGTTGAGAGTCGCGATGTAGCCAGAGAAATGGTTCTTGATGAGCGGCTTAAGGGTAATGAGGTGCCGACATTGTTAGCACCGTTAAGCGGTGCTCGGCCCCATATGGAGAACTGGCAATGGCTGACCAGTAATTTTGATCAGATAGTGCAACGTATGCCACGCAACAGACACCAGAACTTCCCCACCTACGCTGCCGGTTTGTGCTCTGAGGCAGAATCCAGGAAGGTACATGAATTCTTCGTTACGCGTTTAGACTCATTGCTTGGTGCGCGCAGAAAGCTCAAGCAGACAATTGAAGCTATCAACTTGTGTGCCGCGAAAAGCAAACATCACCTGGCGGATGCAGAGCGATATCTTATAGCTTTGAATAATAAGTAGAACGAGGTGTAGACTGGGCCTATGGGAACCATACAACGACCAAGCGACTACTTATCTCGAAATGAGATTGCAGAATTCAGGCAATTGTCGGCATGGCGTTCGACCTGGTTGATTGTGCACTGCTGGGCCAGCATTCTGTTAATCTGGGTGTTGTGCAGCATCTGGACTAATCCGTTAACGATTGCTGTGGGAGTTTTGTTGATTGGTGCCCGTCAGCTTGGTCTGGAAATTCTCACTCACGATGGGGCACATTTTCTGCTTTACAAGAACCACAAGTTGAACGACTGGGTGTGTGAATGGATTTTAAACAGGCCCCTGCTGGGTGCGTCTGTGGTGCCCTATCGACGTTATCATCTTGAGCATCATCGGTATACGCAACAGGAAAACGATCCAGATCTTCCCCTGTCCGCTCCTTTTCCTATTAGCAGGGGCAGTTTTTGGCGCAAGGTGGTGCGTGATCTGAGTGGGCAAACTGGATATAAACAACGTAAAGCACTTTTTGGCAGGGTAGCAGAGTCTTCAACCGGGGGATTAAGTACGCGTTTATTGAGGGGCGTAAAGAGATTTGGGCCAAACTTTGTTATCAACCTGGTGTTTTTTGTCGGTTTCGCGGTATCAGGGCACTGGTATCTTTACCTCTTGCTCTGGGTACTTCCATCGTTGACCTGGTATCAACTAATTACTCGAATTCGCAATATTGGCGAACATGGGGCGGTACCTGATAATAATGACAGACTAAGAAATACCCGCACTATTCATGCCAATTGGGTAGCACGTATGTTTCTGGCCCCCTATTTTGTAAATTATCATCTGGAACACCATCTTCAGGTGTCCTGCCCCTGTTATACGCTCAAACGCATGCACAAGGTCCTGATAAATAAGGGATATGGCCCTCAAATGGAGCTGAAGGCAGGCTATATGAGTATGATGCAACTGGCGACATCGGGGTAGTACACATAGTGCAGAGCATTGACTTTCTGCGCTGTATATAGAAACTTAAGGGAATTACGGGCAGACCAAATGGGGAAGACTTATGCAGTGTCCTAAATGTAGCTCCGACATGGAGACAAGAAACTACGGGCGCAAGATTTCTGTGCAGCGATGCACAAATTGTTATGGGCTCTGGTGCAAACCTGATGTCCTTCTGGAAATGAAAAAAGAGTGGATGTCGGAGGCACTGGACAGGGGTGATCCCAGTGTAGGAAAGCAGTACGACAAGATCGACAATGTTCAATGCCCGGAATGCCAGGTAACCATGAATAAAGTGGCCGACGAAAAACAGACGCATATCTGGTACGAGACCTGTCCGCAATGCGATGGCATGTTTTTTGACGCCGGTGAGTTTAGCGATCTGAAATATGACACGCTGATGGATCGCCTGCGAGATCTCATCAAGGGGCGTCGCAAATAGAAAAGCGGTGGGTATGAACAGCCTTGAGCGGTTGGGTATGAACAGCCTTGAGCGGTTGGGTATGAACAGCCTTGAGCGGTGGGTATGAACAGCCTTGAGCG
>Ga0256847_1000294_pt1 | contig 33423 bp, 24 predicted proteins | sample TeddybearmetaG_FD_189099 | JGI IMG/M metagenome (GOLD analysis project Ga0256847, IMG submission 189099) | Hydrothermal vent microbial communities from East Pacific Rise, Pacific Ocean - Teddybear | ecosystem: Environmental > Aquatic > Marine > Hydrothermal vents | place: Pacific Ocean: East...
CGATTTTAAAGGAGCATAGCCAAAGCTACGCGACGAAAAAATTGTGATAAGTTGAGAATCAATGACATGCAAAGGAATTAACAATATGTTATTAAATCACTTCAATACACAAAACATGTAATTTGATCTAAATAATATAAAATAGTATAATCAAGTCAACCGCTTCAATTTTCGTAAATACACGCCTGGTTCGCCTAAATTTATTATATCATTCCCATCAAAAGTAAAAGGACGCGTCTGAATAGTATTGGTATATGCCCTCAATACATCTGCTGTAACAGTTTGTATAATATTGCCACTTTCAGGATTGTTTTGATCCATCTCTATTGAATATGTTCCGAAGTAAGCATACGGGCTTGCTTTGGGACCAAAGGAATCCATTAGCAAATCATGAGGAACTTCCCAAGGCGAATTTGGACTTAGCCATTCTGGTGATGGGTGACCAGAAGAGTCATTTGGTATAGCCAAAGCTGGATTCTGAGAAATCATCAAGCTGAAATGCCCGCTTTTATCATATACCCAATATCCCAAACAAGGATTTCCCCATGGATATGTTTTCTTTGTTGGCTCTGAAGGATCATCACCAATATCCCAAGCTTCTACCATTGCCCAGGTTCCAATAACTGAGTGTTCGTTACTTTTCATAAACCATTTTTTAATTCTTAAAAAAAATAAAATAACACTATTGAGGGTAGCCACTATCCATCCATTCTTTAAAATTTGAAATTAATTCTGGTGAAAGAGCTGGATAATTTGGAGGTGGCATTTGTTTTGTTTCAATTAAATTATAAATTGTTGCTGCATTAATTTTCACGCTCTCATAATCTGTAAGATCTAAACGCCAATTCATATTGGCTTGAAAATCTGAAAATTTAGGAGCAATGTCTCTAGCGAATGATACACTCATAATAATAAGAATTAAGATTAAATTTTATAATTACAATCAAGTCTAATCAAATAGATCAGTTGACTTTATTTTCCATACTTTCCCAGATTCTTTTTTTGATTCTACCCCCTTCTCACTCATTTCAAACTCCCCAAAATCAACAATCCAAATACAATCATCTACTTTGTTATATTTAACATCGATCGGCCTATCCAAATCTAAATCTGGCAAAGGATGATGCGACCAATCTTTAGGATCGACCCTTGAGATATTCCTACCTATTCTGAATCCAGCAGGTGCCGTCATTGGTTTTTCATCACCAAATAAAGCAATGATAATCTGACCTGGGTATCTCGAATGTGAAAGTGGCAGACAATCAAACTTTGTAGCCGAACTATTCACTGGCAATGCCACAAGAGGTTTTTCTGGTTCAGGCAATTCATCATGATTACTCAAAATAAATTCTAGTTCCGAACCTCTAGATGACTTAAATCTAGAATTTGTCACTGGCACTCCACCAATAAAATCAGGCCAACCGTACCATGCACCTTTCTTGATTTCAAACAACATTTCTGGCACTCTCCCAATTGGTCTACTGCCCCTATCATCGGAGCCTTGATCAGTAGCTATCAATCGACCATCTGGTAAAAATCCTAAGCCAAAAGCATTTCTAATTCCCCACGCGACCAACTCTAAACCACTGCCATCAATATTGCATCGCATTATAGATGCTGTACATGGCAATTCTGCTTCAAGTTTTGTTTGCGGAGGATGAGATTTTCCAAATTCTGAAAATGCTCCAGTATATGCTCTTGCACCTTCTTCTTCTGAAAGTGGATTTCTGGTTTCAAATTTTTGTCCTGTGACAGTAATGTCATAACCAGGAACATCACAATTATGAGGCAATCTACCCAACCAACCCAATTCGTATGCATCCATCCCAATTACAGCTAAGTTCGTAAGTGATCCTTGACTGAAGTACAACTTATTATCTGGTCCTACAACAGTCATGTTGGTATGATAATTACCTAAACCAGGCAACTCATCTAATATTGTACTTCGCACTCCATCGGTGGTTAGTTTACTTATGCGACCTGGATATCCACCTTCTGAAACTATAAGATAATCATCATGCCAAGAAAGCCCATTAACAGGATGCATCAATCCATCAGCAATTACCGTTATCTCTCCATCTTTTGAGATTTTCAGTACACGTCCTCCTTTTATACCACCGTCCCATGGCAGACCCGATTCTGCTACCCATGCATTTCCAAATGGATCGAAGCATATACTTGTTGGAAAAGATAGCCCCTCGGCTACTAATTCCTTTTTAACATCAATAAGACTTTCTTCTAATTTCATTTTTTCTTATAATACTGAATAAACACCTAGGCCAATTAAATAAAAGCCACTTAACAATTCAACTTTAATCCACTTAAAATCTCTTATCTTTTCTCCTATTATGAGACCAAGCAAGCACATACTTCCAGCACATAGACCCACGATTATTGAGGTCGAAATCACTGGATATCCAGCTGTGCCCAATCCCACTCCTACAACAAGGTTGTCTAAACTCATTATAAAAGGCAGTAATAACAACAACCATTTGCTATTAATTATATCCTGATTTTCCTTTTCCATCCATTCGCTTATTAATATATATAGACCCAGTGATATTAATATGGAAGCACCGATCCACTCTGCAACATCTCCAAAAGAACTATTTAATTTATGCCCAATAAGCAACCCAACTAAAGGCATCGAAACCTCAAAAAGCACAAATAACAAAACTACCATCCATCTTCGATTTTCCTTTAGACCCATAAGTCCTATAGCAGAAGAAATCTGAAGATTATCCAGCCCTACAAGGATTCCAAGAATGAAAATTAATGTCATTGTTATAGTATATTTTTAAATAACTGAAAGCTGAATCTTTAAAATTTCAGCTCCAATTCTAGAGCGGTCCATAAATATTTAACACTCCACCTGTAGTACTTTTTATCAATGCTCCAGCTACTACGTAATTACCATAGATCGCTGGTCCCATACAATAGCCATAGCCACCATTCAAGCCTTCAGTTTGAGCTCCAATATGATGATGCCACAAATACGTTCCATCTGAAACTGCATAAGCATAAATTGAAACTTTAGAAGTAGAGACAAATACTACATCGTTCACCACAGCAGGTGAACTCAGACCACTTGCGCCCGGAACACTATCTCCAGGATCACTATACATTGACGAACCTACATTCTTATATCTTGGAGGGTTAAAACTATCGTCCATTGGCCAAGCGTCTAATAAAGTATCCCACTTTATTGCTTTCAAGAACGGTGTCGTTTTGCTATCTATTCCAGGAGCAATTCCATGATAATTTGGTCCTCCTATTCCTATAAATAATGTACCAGTATCAGGATCAACCGCAGCTGTATTAAATGGTCCAAAATAGTTTTCTCCCCAAGTCCTATTTGATATTTCATTCGAAGTTGGAGGGTTAACTATGGTCCGCTCAGAGTTTGAAGGAAGTGGATGAGGATCTATCTTTTCGATTTGAGTTCCATCATTCATTTTTGGTAGCAACGAAACCGAATTGATCAAATCTAAGGTAGATGCATCACAAACCATAAATCCACCATTTTTACAAGCTACCGAGACTACTTTCCTCGCTTCAGCATTAGTTTGGTTTGGATTGGTTGCATATATAGAGTCTTTCGGAATCGTATAGATTGTCGCAGCACTTCCAATATCTACATCAAAATCTGTCGGACGGTAAGATGTTGTCAAAGGCATTTGGGTAAACTTGTGAAATTCTCCTGTTTCCGCATTCAATGCCAATATCCCTGATGACCATCCTATTGATGGTAGGCCTCTATCAATATTAGGATTTGTTGGTGATGCTGGTTGTCCAGTAGATGCGTAAATAAAACCAGTATCCTCATCATAAGTGATGGCTGCCCAAACCGAACAACCTCGTGTGACTAATTCACCTTCAAAAGTAGAAAAAGCGTTAGGGGTGCCATTCAGCATTACCTTCGCAGGCAATTGATTTACCGGATTAGGATGCCCTTCTTTAAATTGGCAAGTACAATATATCCAAACTACATCTCCAGTAATTCCATCAAGACAATAAATAAAACTATATAAAGCTGGATTTTCTCCTTCTCCAATACCTACAAAGACCCGTGGTCTGACTTCTCCATCTATAGTCATATTGATCACTAGTGGACTAGACCACCCTTCAGCTTGTGGGGCTCCATTCACTCCACCAGTACCTGCAATATTAGTAATGGGTTGATTATGCGAAAGGTCTGCATTTCGCAAGTCAGTTTTCCAAACTTGTTCCAGACTATCTTGGTCGAGGCAGTATAAAAAAGCATCAAACCCGATAAAATAAACAAACCCATTTATCACAGTTGGTGTGCATCCCATACCTGTAAATCCATGTGTATCGCCTTCAAAAGAACCAATATTCCAATTAAATTCACCAATCTTTTCACCAGATTCTATATCGTATTTTTGCAGAGCCCCTCCATTAGATCCAGGGCTTTCATGGCTATTTGCTAGACCTACATATATAGAACCGTCGACTATCGCAGGTACCGATAAGATAGATCCTGGCACTTCAATAGAATGAAGTAGACCAAATTTATTTGGGATTACATTTGTGCTATCGAGTGTACTTCCATTACTGGCATTTCCGCCATGATGATATCCTGCATGGTACATGAACCAATCTTGAGGCTTGTTATTGTCTTGCATAAATGAAGAAGTTAGAAGGTTTATTAAAAGTCTAAATTTTTTATTTAGTAATGATGTTATATCAGCAATACTCATATTCTGATGAATGTAATAGTTAACAACATATTGAAATCTTTTTTACTAGTGTGAACGCAACAAGAGAGACCAGCTATAATCCATATTGTTCGCCGTATAATGACAACTCATGCATGAATTTCCTCCTGTGCCTGCAGCATCAGATTGACTTTGAAAATAAGTCTCCATAGTGGTATTCACACACCCATTTACTGGGAATGGTTGTCCACTAAACTCTGGATAAGTGCCACCCTGTGAATTCTGTTTGAACTGACCAGGATTTGTTGGCCATTGCGTTATTACAAGCTGATAGTATTGCAACCAATTATTACCCATTGCAGCTTGATATCTAGCATTGAGGTCTACTGTACTTTGTCCTGCAGGTGTTGTGGGAATCTCGTTTAGTCTACTCACTTGAACACGGACTCTGCTATTTTTATCTTGATTTATTCCTGTGCTATCGGGTTTATTAAAAAAGCCAGAAGAACCTGTATTAGGAGTTCCCGTTCCATTATTAAATGAATATGGCTTTTGGGCTGTAGGTGCCTGAGAAGAAGGAACTGGAGGAACATTATCCACCTGTTCAAAAGAAGACCATACCCATTCTGGAAATAGTCCTACTTTTTGGGCTATATGGAGTCCCACTAATCCTAATTTCAATTTGACATTACTGCCTGATACTGGGTCATAGACTATTTGATTAATAAAGTAATATCTACTATCATCCTCGCTGTCTAATAATTGTCTCCAGGCAGCTTTGACCATGATGGATCCTTCTTTCGACGAAGTACTGGCAGGCATGGCTATAGTATCACCGTGGGCCTGACGATATTGATAGAGATTATAACTCATGAAAAGAGAATCTTCATAAATAAAATCATACTGTACTTCATTATATCTGATTTCAAAAAGAGCATAATTTTTATTTTGATCAATCAACGGTACTGAAAAAGATTCATCTGCTTCTCCGTGAATTATAGATTTGGCATTGATTGAACTCAGAAAAACGTGATTGGTATTTGCTCCACTTACAGGAGATGATTGTGCTGTGCTTGAATTCCATGGAGTAGGATTATCTGCTCCAAATAAGTCATATTGATTTTTGTAACTCGTCCAAACTAATGGAGTATTATTAGACATATTCAAGAAGGTATTTGGATCATTGGGATTCAAGGGTACTCCTCGGTTCCCTTGCTCTGCTGGCCAGCACAATGCTATAAATGTTTGCCAACTGAACTCATCAAAAAAGGGCCTGTTCATTGTGTCTGATAAGGTATCATTAGGTGGCAAACTCACTGTAGTGGGCATCACCCCTGAGATTTTTGGTGTAATCGTATTACTATTACCTGTATCTGTGAGAACGTCCGTAACGACATCTCCATCTGGATTCGAAGGTATTGTCTTGGGAGTTTCACCACATCCTATAAAAGTAATTATTACAATGGCAACTAAGAAAGTAAATTTAATAATTGAGGAACCAGTATTTACAATATGGTCTTGACCTTTTGGAACACACATAAAATTAGTTTTTTGGTAAATTGAGGGTGATTCATCGATATGAACCGCAACTAAAGTACGAATTAAAATTTATAATTAAATTAATTTACTCAATTCAGATTAATTTTATTTTAATTATTTCAATAGAAATATCTAATAATCAATGAAGAAAATTAATATTCTTTTAGCTCTTCTTTTTCTTTTTTGGTCTGGGCTTGATTTGTTTAAGCTCTATCAACATACCATCGGGAGCTTGTAGAAATGTTGCGATAATCGTATCTGAGTAACGTTTTTGAGGAATTGCAATTTTAGCCTTTTTTACTTTACTGTAATAAGCTGTTGCTTTTTTTAAATTTTCAACCAAGAAGGCGATATGATACGCTCCAAGCCTTTTTATTGCAGATACTGCTTTATGAGGTTTGCTAGACAAAATAAATAGCAAGGTGACTCCTCCAAGTTCAATATGTAAGTTTTCATTTCCTCCTAATTCTTCATTTGGAAGTTCTACTCCTCCCATAATGTTAACATAGAAATTACGAGTTTCTGTGAAGTTGGAAGAACGATAGTGAACGTGGTCAAAACTTAGGTTTTTTCGATCTGGGGTTTTCATATTTAGGCTTTTTTAGATTTCATTAAAGCTACTTTAAAAAAAAGTAGGAATGCAAGCATTTTTGATATAATTGTGAAAATCAGGTATTTATACCTACATGAGAAACAAGTAAAAATATTATTTATTAGACAATTACACAAAATCTAATAAGGCCATTTGACATGAATAGGCTTATCCATCCATGGGAATTTTATAATCGAAGATGAAAATGGTGATTTGCTAATCAATATATCATATGGTTTTTTATCTACCCTCAATTCCCATCTATCTTCACCTTCCGTAAATATACCATCTCGTACAAGCCAAATTCCCCTAAATCCCAATATCGAGGTCTCTCCTATTGCTGGCCAATGACTAATTACTGCTGAAAGAAGTCCCTCCATTAATTCATTCTGATCATCAGTAATTGTAATGCCATCCATTATGGGTTTCGTAGGATGAATTTCACAAAGGAGTTTATTTAAGGATAGTAATGTCTCATCAGTTTGAGATTGTCCAGTCACCAGATATTGCGTAAAATGAACTGCATCTAATTGAGATTGACTATCTAAATACCTATATGAGAAACAAGTGATTTCATCGTTGTTAAGCTGCTGAATAATATTAATAAAAATAGCGCCTTGAGATAATACCCAAGACGCTATTTTTAAAACTAATAAGTTTTACTTATTATCAGTCACTTGACAGCTTAGATATAAGTCTTAAAAATTCTACATATAACCAAACCAATGTAAACAGAAGGCCCATTCCATAATACCACTCCATGAATTTTGGAGCTTCAGCTTGCTCTCCTTTATCAAAATTATCAAAGTCAAGTAGCAAATTAAGTGCCGCTACTCCAATGATTACAACTGTTATTCCTATTCCAATAGCTCCGCCTTCATGTAAATATGGAATTTCGAATCCTACAAAATGTCCAACCCAAGATACTAGGTAAAGCAACATTATCCCACCTACAGCCATTGATACGCCCATTCTGAATTTCTGTGTTACTTTGATAAGTCCAGATTTATAAACCATAAGCATAGTAAGCAAAACTCCAATTGTAGCACTCAAAGCTTGAAATACAATACCTTCATATAGATAAGCGTAATAAGCAGATATAGCACCAACAAATAATCCTTCTAGTAAGGCAAATATTGGAGCTGTCAATGGAGAGTATTGTGGTTTCCAACTGGTAAACATATAAACCGCTGCTGCACCCAAAGCTCCTACTGGCAGAAAAATAGACATTGGGCTCGTATAACTAAAAAAGGCTACCAATGTCATTAGCATGGTGAGCATTATAGTCTTATTTACCGCTCCCGCAGCAGTCATAGTTTCTTCTATGATCGCACCACCTCGATTATTATTACCGTACATGTCTCTATCTAAGGCTTTCACTTTTGCGATTGCCTTTTCTCCAAACATTGGATTTTTTGATTTTCCGAATTTCATTACATTTTTTTTAATTGATTTATTAATCAAAGTCACATTTTATTGAATGTGCCTTCTACTATAATGTGATAATACGCAAAATAATTCCATTCTATGATTTAACTCACTTACACATCATAATTAAGCATCCAATTTACACCAAATTTATCAGTGAGTATTTCGAAATGTGAATTCCAAAAATCATCAGCCAAAGGCTTTGTGATAGATACAGCCTGTTCTTTACAATTCCAAAAGAATTAATTGCTTAGATTCAAGTAATGATAAAAATCATCAGTTGACATTTCAACATATTTAAATTAAATTTGATAAACCCTTGATGCTTCGTAAAATGCGTGTTAAAATCAAATTGTGAAACATCTATGCATCATATTTTCTTTCCTTTTGACTAGTTTTTTCTGGACCGTAAAAGCTCAGCAACAAAGCAACGCACATTCCTATCCAATTACAGGAAAATATCGAATCGAGAATCAAGATCTCTCCGACGTTTTTGAATCTAACTTTTATGAAATTGCTCAGGACGATCATGGAGTCATGTATGTAGGAACAGAGGAACAAGGTATATTGATCAATGAAGGAAACAAATGGGTTCAATTTCAATTATTATCATCTACTTCAGCTTTGAACATAAAAAATGACCTCCTTTATTTTGGAACTAATAATAATTTTGGATTGATAAGAGTCGTTGGTAATAATCAAATGCCAAAAACTGGTGATCTCCTAATGCAAAGTTCAAAGAAAGAAAAAGTTTTTAACCAATTTTGGAGAAGTACTCAGGAGACTACTTTCTTGTTAGAATTGTTGCCAAAAAAAAACCAACCAATTGGTAGGATACAACAAATTTTTTCTAGTTCTGATGGAGCAATCTTTATAACTTCAACTCACATTATTCAATACTCGAAAGGCAAGGGTACAGTTGAGGTTCTTGTTCAAAACTCAAAGGGAGTTGCTGCCACAAGCGTGGATAATCGAATATTTATTTGGGAAGCAGACCAAGGAATATTCGAAATAGGAAAAAATAAATCGGAAGTGCTAATAAAGAGTGAAGACTTATCTCATTTATCAATCCAAAGAATACACGCTCTTGATCCTGGTAAATTATTAATTAGTACTAAAAATAATGGTTTGATATTGTTGGAAAATAATCGCCTCCACTCTTTCTCCACTCCGTATAATAGATATTATCAAAAGGAAGAAGTGACGAATATGAAATTATTAAATGATGGTTCCGTCGCAATTGGTACTAAATCTAAAGGTGTTTTTATCATTAAACAACAAGGTGAAATACTTGAAATATTTGACAAATCATATGGTCTTATCGGCAATGAAGTCAATAATCTTTTTGTGGATAATTCTGGTTGGCTTTGGGTTTCTACCACTTCTGGGATAAGCAAAATAGAATACCCTTCTCCCATTTCTTACTTTGATGAAGCAAATAATTTAAAAGGAAGTGTTTATGCATTAGCAGAACATAAACAAAATATTTACGTAGCTACATCTGAAGGTTTATTTTTTATGCCACTAAAAATCTATAAGTCATCTCTGAGGGTTAATTCAAAGCCACCTAAAAGAATTTTTCAAAAAACAAATAATATAAGTGGACCATGTTGGTCTTTATGTAATGTAGATGAAACTCTTCTGGTAGCAAGTTCTGAGGGAACATTCCAAGAGTATGAAAATGGTTTTAAAAAAATAAGTACGGATTCCACTTATTCACTTTATCGATCCAGATCTAACCCCTCTAGAGTTTATGCAGGATTAAACAATGGTTTAGTTTTTTTTCAAAAGAATAATGATTCGTGGAAAAAACAGGAAAGAATACCTTCCGTTTATGGAAAAATCAATAGAATAGTAGAGGATCAGGCTCAACGTTTATGGTTGGGTACTGATAATGGATGTTGGAAAATATCACTATCCAATCCCCAACAAAACCCTCCTAAACATTTTTCCAAACTTCAAAATCAAAAACTTACTACAGGTGAAATTGAGTTCTATTATTTTGGGAAATTAAACCCGTTGTTAGTTGACGGTAAGCCTGTTTTTCAAAATGGAGGATGGTGGTTTTATAATGCTCAAAAAGATTCGATATTTAAAGAAGAAAATCATGATTACACTCCCAATTTTTTTAAAAAACTAAACAGTCCCTTTAGTTCGTTTAGCAATTCAGGTGTCAACTATTTTTCCTCCTTTGGCAAATTGAATAATAGGGATCCAGTCTTTTTAAGAAGTGCTAATCCAACTGCAATAATTACTAACCAAGATTTAGATACCTTGGTTACCAAAGATGGAAGACCCGAATGGTCGAAAGAAATACGGCGAGAAGGTGGGTTTGATATCGCCTATTACACCTCTGATAGTCTATTATTCTATTATTCCAGCAATCGATTATTTATACATAATGGTCATCCAAAAGGAAAAGATCTATTCTCTCCGTACAGGATTTATATAAAAGATATTAGAAATGGAAAATCCAGACATGAATATATCCCTATGATCGATTCAAGTTTTTCATCTGTTTATCTTCCTGAATCTCATAGCTTTCAAAGTGTTTTTCCGTACACCAATAACGCTTTTAGATTTGAATTTGTGAGTATCGGCAGTCCTATTAGCAAAAGTAATTCCTACATCTACACCTTATTAAAAAAAGGAGAGAGTGCAAATTATAGAACTGGTGGAACAGATAATTTTTGTCTTTTAAATAATCTGCAAGAAGGAGATTATTTATTTAAGGTAATGGCAAGTTATAACTATGGTCTCTTAAATTATTATAGCGATGAAGTGACCTTTGAATTTACAATCAAACCACCATGGTATCGCACATTCTGGGCCTATGCTGTCTATGTTGTTTTGACCCTACTCTTTCTCAATAAAATATATAAATATTTGATTTCCAGAGAATTAGAAAAAGTAGAAGCCTCACGGCTGAAAGATTTAGATATGTTAAAAACTAAACTCTATACCAATCTAACTCATGAATTCCGAACTCCACTAACGGTAATTCTAGGAATGGCAGATCAAATTAAAGAGAAACCCGATGCATGGCTTTCCAAAGGGCTTCATTTGATTCAACGAAATGGAAAACAGTTACTCCATCTAGTTAACCAATTATTAGATCTGTCCAAATTAGAGTCAGGCGCCATGGAAGTGAATGTCATTCAAGGAGATATTATTCCTTTTTTAAAATATATCTTAGAATCCTTCCATTCTCTAGCAGAAAGTAAGGATATCAAATTACATTTTTTGTCGGATATCGAATCGCTCCAAATGGATTACGATCCTGAAAAAATGATTAGCATAATATCCAATTTGATCTCCAATGCGATCAAATTCACTCCTGAGGGGGAAGATGTATATCTGCAAATATCAATCTCCCTATCCTCAAGAAAAACTTCAGATAAAAAGATTCTTTTTCTAAAAGTAAAAGATACTGGTATTGGCATTGCTGAAGAAAAACTTCCTCATATTTTTGATCGATTTTACCAAATCGATGAAACACATAAACGAAGCGGAAGTGGAATTGGATTGGCCATTATCCAAGAATTAACTCATCTGATGGATGGTAAAATTGACGTGAAAAGTAATCTCGGAAAAGGTACCGAATTCATAATTGAGTTACCTATTCGTAATCATGGCCAATTAGAAGAAGATTCAAGTCATAAAAAATTACAAAAAGATTTAAATGAAAATCTTATTATTGAAGGCAGCAAGGTAGTATTGGATTCTGCAATATCCAGTGGCGAAAATCTAGACAAACCAATTGCCTTAATTGTTGAAGACAACCAAGATGTAGTAACTTACTTACATTCTTGCTTGGTCAACAAATATCATATTGAAATTGCTTACGATGGTGTTGAGGGAATTGAGAAAGCAGTAGAAGTTCTACCAGATATTATTATTTGTGATGTGATGATGCCTTATAAAGATGGATTCGAAGTATGCGCTCATTTGAAAAATGATAATAGAACTAGTCATATTCCGATCATTTTATTAACTGCCAAGGCAGATTTAGCTTCCAAAATTGAAGGTCTGGAAAAAGGAGCAGATGCCTATTTAGCTAAGCCTTTTAATAAAGAAGAATTAGTTGTTCGCATTGATCAATTAATTGCATTAAGGCAAAAATTGAAAAAAAGATATGAAGGCTTTAATTACCTCTCTTTACCAATGGATAAATCTTTCTCACATGAAGATGCTTTTATAACCAAACTCATCAAAGTGATTGATGACCATCTATCAGAATCTGATTTTAGACTTCCTCATTTTTATCGGGCTTTGGGTCTAAGTAAAGCTCAGTTTTTTCGCAAAGTAAAATCATTAACTGGTCAATCTCCTTCTCTATTTATTCGAGCTCATCGGCTACATCGAGGCAGAGAATTGCTCCATTCTACTGATCTCACCATTTCTGAAATTGCTTATGATGTTGGATTTAAGGAAGTTTCTACCTTTTCTAGATATTTTAAAGAAACATTTGGCACTACTCCAAGTGAGACTCGTAAGTAATTGGTTATCAATATATTACCCATTTTATATTTTCCTCAATGATACAATAGTTCAACAATTTGTTGCTGGATGGACTAATAGTTTAACTATTTGAGGCTATACTTCAAATGGTTTGGCGGAGTGGACTTCATATTTGTGGTGTACTTATTATTTATTAAAAACTTAAGATCATGAAACGACAATCCACATATTTAATGCTTTTGGTTTCTACAATAATTTCATTCAACATATTCGCTCAAAATGTTGGAATTAATGATGATAATTCATCTCCAAATACAAGCGCCATGTTAGATGTACAATCTACAACAAAAGGAATGCTCATTCCAAGAATGACCATAACTCAACGAACAGCAATTTCTAATCCAGCAACAGGTTTACTTGTTTTTGATACTAACAATAATTCATTCTGGTTTTTTGACGAAACCGCTTGGACTGAATTACATGGTGCAGATCATTTAGGGAATCATTTAGCTACTCAAAATATCAACCTCAATGGAAATCACTTATCAGGAGATGGAGGAAATGAAGGAATTTATGTAGATATAGATGGAAAAGTTGGAATAGGGATGACTAGCCCAACAAGCACCCTTCATGTAAATGGTTCTCTTACATCAACTGAAGGTGTAAATTTTTTAGATGGAGGTTCCGTTTTTAAAGATATAAGTACTTTTAACCAATATGGATCTACTTTTTCAGTGTATACTCCGACTAGCGATGGCAAAGAAATAAGGCTAGGTTTTTCTGAGGGAGGAGACGTAAAAGCTCAAATACAAGCTGCGAGAGACGTTGGAAGCGCGAATCATGGGTACCTCGCTTTTAGAACAAGAAATGTAAACATGCTTGAAAGAATGCGAATAACAAGCAGCGGAAATATAGGTATTGGAACAACTTCACCAACTGAAAAATTACAAGTAACGGGTACAATACACTCAACATTAGGAGGGATTAAATTCCCCGATAATACGATTCAAACAACTGCAGTAAATGGAATTGCTGATAATTTAGGGAATCATACAGCGACTCAAAATATCATTCTAGATGGTAATTATTTGTCAGGAGATGGAGGAAATGAAGGAGTTTTTGTGAATACTGAGGGCAAGGTCGGAATTGGAATGGCAAGCCCTTCTGATAAACTTAATGTTTTGGGTGCTATAAAAGCAGGTTATGGGGTGCAAAATGGTGGCAGTATCGCTAATGCAGAGTCTCATTCAGGATATATGATTATTGTTTCAAGTAATTATGGTAGTGGAAATAATGTTCGCTCAGCGATCTATCATGTTCTAACTAATCACGAAGGCGATGCAGTTTCTTTTCAGTCAGAAATTCATGATCACAATAATCAAACTGCAACCTTTTCGGTTTCTAATGGAAATTTAATCGTAAATGGGCTACCGGGAGGAAATAATCAAATTGCAGTTTTTCGTAATTAAAATATTACCAATTCCACTAGAATATATTTCGTACCCATTCTTGGAATTTCAGATAATAAAATGACAACAAAGGTGGTGAAATAGTACTTGTCCGCTATACTCATGCAAGAATAATCACCAATACACAAGCATTCTATACGAATCAATATCCGAATTTCTCTATCCAATTCACAGCAATTGGGGTTGCCACATTATAGGAAATGCTAAAGAATCAAAAATGGCGATAACCGAAAAGCCATGAATAGAGTAGGTGTTATTTCAAAACTTTAAAAACTAAGATCATGAAAATATTTAAAAATTATATGGGATTAATTTTATCCTTAAGTCTTCTAACTATTTTTTCACTTCCAACAAACGGTCAAGCTTCCTGGAATTCTCTTCAACATTTTGGAAATGGAAGCTACAACATTAGCGATTGCCTTAAAATTGATGGTTCTGGAAACAGATATATTTCTGGAACATTTGAAGGAACTATTGATTTTGGTGGGACGAGTTTAAGTTCAGCAGGAAATAGAGACATTTTCCTAATCAAACAAGATGCAAATGGAGCATTAGTTTGGGCACATCGTATGGGAGGTGGCTCATATGATCAAGCCTCAAAGATTGCATTAAATGCAAGTGGAGATATATTTTTAGTTGGAGCATTTAGATCTACTGCCAATTTTTCAGGATCTTCTATTACTATTTCTGCACAAGGAAATACAGACGGATTTATTGCGAAATATGACAATAACGGAAATGTATTATGGGCAAATAAAATGAATGGTGGTGCTGATGAAGCAACCAGAACTGTAGTTGCAGGAAATAATGGAGATGTTTATGTCGGAGGTGATTTTAATGGTTCGGTAAATTTAAGTGGTATTTCACTAAGTACGACAGGTGCTTATGATTGTTTTATTGCAAAGTATGATGCGAATGGGGTTATTGTTTGGGCAAACCGATTAGGTGGTAGTGGGAATGATGGTCAAAATGATATGAGTGTTGATGCCCAGGACAATGTTTACACAACAGGAGGAATTTCAGGAACAACGACAGTCACTTTTAGTAATTCAAGTACAACTTTGTCTTCCTCAGGAACAGATGGTTTAGTTACTAAATACTCCCCAACAGGTTCTCTGATTTGGGCTCAGTTCATTGGAGGATCTAGTAGTGATTGGACAGCAGGGATAAGCACGAATACAGGGAATAACTTTTTTGTAACTGGTTATTTTCAAGGAACGATTATAATAGGTGGGACAACCTTTATTTCGAATGGAGGCAGTGATGTTTATTTAGTGAAATTCGACAATTCTGGAAATATCATTTGGGCTACTTCAGATGGTGGTTTTAGCTCTGATTATTCTAGTATGATTGATGCAAATGCAAATGGAAACATCTCAATTGGTGTGAATTTTCAAGGAACTGCCACTTTTGGAAATACCTCGTTTACCTCCATAGATAATACTGATTTTGCAATTGTTGAATATGACCAAAATGGAAATTTTCTATCAGGTGCAAGTGCAGGAGGTAATGGAATAGATACCGGGACTAGAATAGGGTATACCAGTAATTCAACTATTTTGGCAGTTGGTAGATTTCAAAATGATTTTATTGCTGGAAGCCAAACCATAAATTCTTACGGTGATTATGATATTTTTGTAGTAGAATTAAATCTTGGTACTACCTCCAATTGCATCACCACCACAATCGAAGACATTGACACCTGGACAGGTAATACCATCACCATTCCTGTAAATATCAGCGACGCTGACAACTTTGATATCTCTTCTATCAGCCAAGTTATGGATTATCCTGAAAACGACTTGACTTTTGTTGGTTTTCAAAATATTCATCCTAGCCTTGGCACCAATGTCAATTTTCTGGAAGACGCTGGAAAACTTTATTTTACTAGATTTGGAAATGCTACAGTCAACTTTTCAGGTACTCAAACTTTATATGAATTAGTTTTTCAACCCCTCAATGCACCCAATTGTGTCGATTTAGTTTTCGATAATTCTTCTAGCAATAATAATGAATACACTGATGGAAACTTCCAACCCATTTGTAATGACGGATTTACGAGCATAGGAAATGTTTGTGTCAATACGCCTGCATATAATCCTGTCCTTACTTTGCCTACTTGTGATGATATCAATGATGGGGCTATTGCTGTTTCCGTTACTGGTGCGACTAGTCCCTATATTTATTTGTGGACCCTTAATGGAAATGCAGTTGGCACTTCTGACTCGCTTTCCAATATTGGCGTAGGTACATATCATTTACTAGTAACCGATGCCAACGGTGCAACTACAGAAACAGATATTGTACTAGGGTTTGATGATACTATCTTACCCGTAATCTCTACCTGTGTTGCCGACCAACAAGTTCCTTTAAACCCCTCTACATGTGAAATTACTATTCCTGATTTGACTGCTGCTCCAATGGCTATTTCTGATAATTGTTCTGCCTTAGTCAATTTAGGAGTTACCCAATCACCAATTGCTGGCTCAACAGTAGCCCTAACTTATGGCGATACTACTTCGGTCACTATTACCATAACTGACGAAGCTGGTAATAGTACTTCTTGTGTCCTGATGGTTACAGCTACTGATGATACTCCACCTTCGATAACTTGTCCAACTACACCCACTCCTATTCCGATCGATGCTAATTGTGAAGCGGCTATTCCTGATTTGACGGGACAAGTAACTGTGAGTGATGTTTGTGAGAATCCTAACAATAATACTTTGGTGATAACCCAAGATATCACGCCTGGCAATCTTGTTGGACCTGGTGTTCATCCAATTATCCTAACCGTCACTGATCCTTCGGGGAACATCAATTCTTGTACTGTCAATTTCGAGGTTATTGATGATATTGCTCCTACTCCCGTTTGTCAAGATATCACAGTCCAAATTCAAACCAACGGAGAGTATGTGATGAATGCTAGCGAAATTGATAATGGTAGTTCTGATGTTTGTGCTGGGGCTCTTACTTTTTCTATTGATGGACAAGCTTCTAAAACTTGAACTTGTAGCGATGAAGGTATCCATAGTGTAACCTTAACTGTTACTGATGTGGCTGGAAATAGTTCTATTTGTACTTCCACTGTTACAGTTCTTTGCAATTCGATTAGTGGTCGAGTCCTTTATGCAGGCGATACCAACAGACCTATCTATAATTCAACAAATGAAGTGCAAGTAACCCTCGTGGACAATAATCAAAATACGGTCTTAGGACCAATCTCAGTAACTAGTCTCTTCGGTGATTATGAATTCAAACCTGTTCCCGATGGTGATTATTCAGTAAACGTTGATATTAATTATGGCGCTTGTGGGATCAATGGTACCGATGCTTCTATTGCTTTAAATGAGTTCGTTTTTCCTAACCAATTGGCGCTTTCTCCTATTCAGTTATTAGCAGCAGAAACTGGTGGCCCTACAGGAATTAATGCGGTAGATGCCTTAGCGATTGCTCAGTTTTTTGTCCAATACATTAATGAGTTTACGGATGATAATGGAAACGTCCTTTCTACTTGGGTACAAATTCAAGAATCTATAACTATCAATGGCACAAATATTAACAATGATATTCCAGTACTAATTCGAGGTGATATTAATGCTTCTTGTGATCTGGATGGTGAAATCCTAAATCTAACAAACGGGAGTGCTCAGAAACGCGAAGATATTACTATTGAACCATTCGGAACAATAGAATTATATGAAGTCGGCCAAGAAATAGAGATTCCAATCATGATAGGATCAGATATTGATATTAAGGCTATCTCACTAGCGCTAGATTTTTCTGCCAATGTGCTTGATATAACTTCTGTTAGTTTAGGTTTTGATCTTGCTTCAAATAATCTAGTTTATAGTATAAAAGATAATCATGTACGTATAGCATGGTTTAATCTTGAGTCTTTTGAATTAGGTAAAAATGAACCTTTAATTTATCTCCATGCAAAAGTTAACAAAGAATTTACACAGGCTGCTCCATTTATGGAATGCTCATCACTTTCAGATTCAGAATTAGCCAATGGGTATGATGAAGTCATTGAAAATGTAACGCTAAAAATGCCTTCTATTAACAATACTTCATCGGATCATCCCTTACTTGAAAATCATTCTTTTCAATTTGAAGTTTATCCGAATCCTGTTCAGGATAATACTATTGTTGAATATTTTTCACCAGAAAAAGGAAGCATTTACTTACAGCTTTTTAATCAATTAGGACAAGAGATAAAATCTATATCTACATACGCTGAATTTAGTGGTAATCAGCAAATAGAATTGAATGTCAAAGATCTGAATGCAGGTATTTATTTAATTCGATTGACCTATAAAGATGGAAATCAATTCCTTACCAGCACCAAGAAAATTATTGTTCAATAATCATCATTTTTCCATGCCCTGATAAGATGAAATGTATTTCATCTTATCAGGGCCATTATCCAAAAAATTATTCATCATGAAAAAAATAAATATTTCTCTATTATTACTCACTTTATTTTTCTCAACAAATGCTCAGGAATCATTAGTAAAAGCAGAAACAATACAAAGTTGTTCCTCAGATACTATTGTAATTCCAGTTATTATAGAAAATTTAGATAGTGTTGCTACTATTTCCTTAGGTCTTGATCTAGATTATGACACAAGCCAACTTACTCTTATAGGGTGTGAATTATCATCGAATCTTAACCTTCTTAGTAATTGTTCAATTATGGAAAAACACTTAACAATTGGATGGTTTTCCACCGTTCCTTTGGATATAGAACTTGATACTCTGGTTGTTCTAAAGTTTTTAAGAATAAACTCTGGTTGTGCCTCTCTGGAATGGGAGGGTAGTTGTTACATTACAGACGTTGACCAAGATCCTATCATTGTAAATTTTGTTGATGGTGAGGCATGCTTTTTAAATGAAGCCATATTTACAATAGATATACTGGAACAAGATCCTGTTAGTTGTCTTGGCCAATCTGATGGCTCCATCCTAGTGAATGCAAATGATGGATCTTCTAATTATCTATATCAATGGTCAACTGGCGGTACGGGTCCTCTACAAGATAACTTAGCTGTTGGAACATATGAACTAACGATAAGTGATTCTAACGGGTGTACTTCTGAAATCCAAGTTGATATTCTTCAACAAATAGACACTATATCTCCTACTGTCCTAACTCAAGATATTACTATTATACTCGATGTAAATGGTGAGTATTCTATTTCACCTGAGCATATTGATAATGGAAGTTTTGATAATTGTGGGATTGATTCTATGATAATTTATCCATCTGAATTTGATTGCGACTCATTGGGGGAAAAGATAGTTACACTCACAGTTATTGACAATGATGGTAATCAAAACCAAGAAACAGCAATAGTAACCGTAGAAAGTGGAATCTATCTTGAACAACATTCTGAAGCACAATCAGATAATACAAATCCAAATGGATTTATTTTTATTGATAATTTATTTGGCGGTTTATCACCATATAGTTATTATTTGGAATTAAATGACAGTGCCATTTTTAATGGAAATACAATCTCAATTGGGGATACCATTAATTCTCTATCGTCTGGAGAATATAAACTGGTTATTACAGATTCTAATGGTTGTTCAATTACAGAGTTTATTACTATTGAATTTACTACAGCTACTTCATCAATAAATGAACACGAAGGTTTTTCTGTTTTTCCAAATCCAACAAATGGACTAACTAAAATAGCACTCGATTTTTACCAACCTACCAATATTGAGATCAGAATAATAAATACCAATGGCCAATTATTAATGGCTTTTTCAGAATATTCAAGTACCAATAAAACCTTATATATAGACCTTTCAGGTTTTTCTTCAGGAATGTATTATGTCAACTTAGTATTGAATGAGAAGAGTTATTTTGAAAAGGTTGTTTTACTGAAATGATATCGGCGTTAGACTAATTTTGTGATTAAACCTTGTCATAATTTAGAGATGGTGATTTTCCAAATAAGAGAAAGTAAGTAAAAAATGAGCCACAAACATTTTCATATGTGGCTCATTTTCAAATTACCACTTCCATTATTGGTAAATAATAAAATTTCTTTGCCATTAAATGTGGTAATTGAAACGCCGAACAAAACATAAAATGTTCAGTATTAGGCAGTTTTTAGCAATTGATCCGGATGGTGATGAATAAAAAGATATTGTTGCGACTGGATTTCATGGTGATGAACTAGTATGGTATAAAAATATAGGGAATAATAATTTTTCCACAAAACAGATTATTGCTTTAAAATTTAGATGGAGCAGACAACATCTTTGCTGGTGATTTTGATAACGATGATTCGACCGATATTTATTTTTCTTCTTTATCAATTATTTCAATCACCTTTTCTTCATTTAAGATTGGTTCTAAAACCTATGCCCGATTTCCTTCATATCATGCTAAGGATGCCCAAAACATACATACGATTATAACCCTTAATCTCCAATATTACTCTACCAATCCATCCTCCACCCCAATATCGGAATCAACCCCAACTGCTGCTTCAAAGTAGACTGCCCCAAATACGCCTCATAATAATAAAAAGCATCATTCTCCCGATTAGTAACATTCTGTATGTCTAATGAAAATGTTGATCGCTTATTCGGCTTATATAGAATCCGAAGATCCATTCTGTAATAATCCGCTAATTGGATTGCATATTGATTCTCAAAACTATAATTGGTATATCCCCAGTCAAAGGAATTCTCCAAATCGACATGATTCTGGCGAGCTCCGCCTCTGTGGTGAAAAGCCGTTGAAATTCCAAATTGCTTCTTAGCTCCAATCTTCCAATTTTTAGTTAAGCTTAAATTAAAAATATGACCGTAATCCAAAGGTGCTTTAGTGGTCTCATCAATTCCATAGTGCTTTGAGTCGGTCAAGGTCAAATTACTTGAGATATTGATACCACCAATATTTTTCACGATAGAAAAAGACAATCCGTAAATATCCACCTTCCCTTCTGGTCGAATAATAACAGGCTCAGATACTTCTAAGGGTATATTATCTAAATTCTCAAAAGCTGAAAACCCATATGTCTTTTTTGAAATCGGAAGATTGGTAACATTGTGCAAAAATCCAGTAACACTAAATCCTTTATAAGAAGTTTTTAGTTCTAAATTATTACTAATCGCTAAATCAGACTCAAGGGAATAGATAAGAAGTTCAGGTTGAAAAATTTGAGATGCTCTAGAAAATCTCAAGCTTGAAACAAAGTCAGATTTTGCATATTGCAGCTCCCCTTGACCTATTACATCTATGAAATTCTCAGAAGAAATAACACTTTGAACTCCCAATTGACCTCTTAAATGAAGATGGTTGGCAAGCTGATATTTCACATGAACTGATGGAATCAAATGAAGCGAAGTTTTATCTAATTCTCTAACGTTTAAGAAATCCTGGGCTTGGTTTGGATACTTTTTCTCTAGTGATTTTGAATGTAAGTAGGGTTCAAAAGTAAATCCAAAATCCAATCTATCTCCTAAAATTGTGTAGTCATGTTTAGAAGCCAATAAAATTTCATCGCTGTCATATTCAGAATTGGTCACTTGCAATATCGAACTGGTAGAAATCAAAGATGTGCGACCAGTAGAATTAAAACTAATATTTAATGTATTGTGAAATTTGTAATTCTCTTTGTCTCGATTGTACAAAAGTCCTCCAATTATATTCAGAGAATAATAATCTATTTCTTGCAAGTCTTTGTACTCTTCAGGTTGGTCGCCTAATGTAATCGGCTCTTTAAGATTGCTATCGTACCCTCCAGAAAAATACATCGATAATTTGTCTCCATTTGATAATTTTTTGCTGTATTTACCTGTGACATCTTGATAATTGATCACCTCTCCCCCAAAGTCCAATCCCAAAGTTGTCAATAAACCAACCGTAGAATAACGATAATTTAAAAGAAAATTGCTCTTGCCATCTTTCGATATTTTATCAAAACCCGCTTCTAAGCCTATCAAACTTAAATTTATGGCAACCGTATTTTGATAGGCTTCTCTTAATGTAATATCTGAACTACCAGATAAAGCATCAAGGCTTTTTGCTGAAGGATTTCCATTAAATTCTAGCTTTCCAATTACTTGACCACTTAACATATTAACTCCTCCGGCTGATCTAGCTGGAAAATCCGAAATAGTACCTGCATTTCCAAGATGATTTGGATTCAAAATCCTTGCACCATACAATGACCACTTGTGATATTGAGCTGGCATACCATGATATATAATCGAGTTCGCTTGATCATTTGCTGTACTAATCCCAGGATATTTTATCAGCAATCTTGTCGGGTCCTCCAAAGCTCCAGCCAAAGTCAAAAACTGCTTTCTACTTAATGAAATAGAATTGTCTGTCTGATTAAAAGATGAAAATATCTCAACACCAGAAATTGGATCAGATATCATCAAATCAGCTGTATCTTTTATTTCTTGGGCAAAAATATTTACAGAAAGAAAAAGTAAAAGAAGAATTCTAATTTCCATAACTATTATTAGCAGTTAAGTTCTTAAGCTATTGAGTATTTCACATTAAAGAGCTTAACAACTCAAAAGCTCAAGAGCTAAAAAGGTTCATATAAAAATAACTGAAGCTTTGAATCTCAACAAAAATCAATTTTAAAACATCAAACCCTAAATCACTTATTCCCCTTATATTCCTTCTTTGCTCGATTTGTTCTCTCTAGTGCATTTTCTCTACTCTCGTGATATTCCTTTCGTGTTTTAGCAATATCCAAAGCTGCAAAAATTGCACTTCTGAGTGAAGATTCATCTGCTATGTTTTTACCAGCTATATCATAAGCTGTTCCGTGATCAGGAGATGTTCTCACTATAGGTAGTCCCGCAGTAAAATTTACACCATTTCCAAAAGAAAGTGCTTTGAATGGAATCAAACCTTGATCGTGGTACATCGCTAAAATAGCATCAAACTTTTTGAACTGAGAAGAACCGAAAAATCCATCTGCTGGGTAAGGGCCCATTACTGCCATTCCGCTTTTCTTAGCTTCTATAATTGCAGGACGCACTTCCGTCTCATCTTCACTTCCAATAGCACCATCATCTCCAGCATGTGGGTTCAAACCAAGTACCGCAATTATAGGCTTCTCAATACCAAAATCCTGAATCAGAGTCTGGTGCAAAATATTCAGCTTTTTAGTTACCAATTCTTTAGTTATCAAGCTGGCAACATTAGAGATAGGTTCATGGTTAGTCACCACAGCAACTTTCAATGTGTCACTCACCATCATCATGAGGCTATTCGCACTCTTGAATTTGTCAGCAATAAACTCCGTATGACCAGGAAATGGAAAATCAGCCATCTTCATTGCATGCTTATTGATTGGCGCAGTAATTATACCATCTATCTGATTGTTCTGAAAATCACGTACTGCCCTGTCCAAAGCAATATGAGCAAATTTACCTGCTTCTTGAGTCGCTTTTCCCAATTCAATATTCGCAGTTTCATCCCAACAATTCAAAACATTTACTCTATTGTATTTTGCTGATTCCGCTTTGGTAATACTAGAAAACTGGAAATTATCACTATCTACAATATTCTTATGATAAGACAATACTTTAGTAGAACCATATATGATGGGTGTAAATAGATTTAGCATCCGCTCATCACTTAAAGCCTTTATGATCACTTCTACACTCACACCATTGATATCTCCAATAGTAATACCTAATTTGAGTTTACTCATTTATATATTTTTGAAGGTTTAAATTTTGAGGATCACCTCATCTAAAACCTGTATTTATCAATCGAAAAGCTAAGATAGTTAAAGATTGGAAAGAATGGGAGAGATTGGAGAGATTGGAGAGATTGGGAAGATTGGAGAGATTGGGAAGATTGGTTGTGTGGTTTTAAGGTTTGAGGTTCGCATGGTTGGGTGTCTTCTAAAAAACTCCGTGAATCTCCGTGTATTCCTCAGCCTATCTCCGTGTAACCTGTCAACATCTAACCCTCTAACCTTTTAGTCAATCTTTAAAACTCATTCGCTCAATAAATGTTATCTTTACACGACCTAATCAAATAATCTGAGGCATAAAATTTCCTCTCAAAAAGTAAAAATGAAAAAAGTATATATAGTATCGTCAGTAAGAACCCCACTGGGTAGTTTTGGAGGCACTTTGGCTTCATTGTCTGCTCCCCAATTAGGCAGCATTGTAATTAAAGGAGCATTAGAAAAAGCCAATGTCGAGGCTAGTAAAGTTGAAGAAGTGTATTTTGGGAATGTATGTAGTGCAAATCTAGGTCAAGCACCAGCAAGACAAGCTGCTTTAGGTGCTGGAATAGGGAATAATGTGCCTTGTACGACTGTCAATAAAGTATGCTCATCTGGTATGAAATCTGTGATGCTTGCTGCTCAGTCTATTATGCTAGGATTTTCAGACATTCAGGTAGCAGGTGGAATGGAGAGCATGTCAAATATTCCATATTACATTCCAAAAGCGAGATGGGGACATAAATATGGTCATGGAGAAATAATCGATGGACTTCAAAAAGATGGACTTTCAGACGCCTATAATCATCAAGCGATGGGAACTAGTGCAGATGCTACAGCTGTAAAGTATGACATCTCTAGAGAACAACAGGATGAATTCGCTATCCAATCGTATAAGAGATCTGCTGCCGCTACTGAAAACGGAAAGTTCAAAGATGAAATCATTCCTGTAAATATCCCACAAAGAAGAGGAGATGATTTGATCATTGCTGAAGACGAAGAATACAAAAAAGTAAAGTTCGAAAAAATACCTTCTTTGAGACCTGCATTTAGTAAAGACGGTACTGCAACAGCAGCTAATTCGTCAACAATAAATGATGGTGCTTCAGCATTAGTTCTTGCTAGTGAAGAGGCTATTCAAAAATATGGACTTCAACCAATAGCAGAAATTTTATCATTTGCTGATGCAGCCCATGAACCAGAATGGTTTACGACTGCACCTACATTAGCTGCTCCGAAAGCATTGAAGAGAGCAAATTTGACTAAGGATGATGTTGATTTCTTTGAAGTGAATGAGGCATTTTCAGTGGTGACTTTGGCTTTCAATAAAGAATTGGGCATCTCGGATGATAAAGTGAATGTGAATGGTGGGGCGGTTTCTTTGGGACATCCTCTTGGGGCTTCAGGTGCTAGGATATTGACTACATTGAATCATGTGCTTCAGCAGAATGACGGAGAGATTGGATGTGCTACGCTTTGTAATGGTGGTGGTGGTGCAAGTGCGATTGTGGTGAAGAAAATGTAAACTTCAATAGTATAAAATTAAAAGTGAGAATGGCTGAATTGCTGTTCTCACTTTTTTTTGGTTGGGGCATTTTTTGATTGCACGGAGATTCGCGGAGTTAGATGTTGACTAAGTTATCCGAATCTTCTTCCTTGAGTTCGGTATTCTTGCCATGTTAGTGGCTTTTCTTTCATTAATTCTATTTCTGTATTGATCACTTTTTTTATCAATTCTTTTTCGGCGGCTATGGCTTCTAAAGTTTGACACCTTTCGGTTTGTTTTAAAAATTGATTTTCATTTTGGGTTATGGAATTCAATTTGTTTACATAGGATGAATGAATATTGGATACTAGGGTTTCATGTTGGTCTAGTCTGTAATCGTATGGACTTCGTTCTGATATCAATTTGACAAATAGCGGTGCTGTTTCAATAGCAATAAATAGAAGTGTAATGAAAAAACTGGCCCATAATATTGTTGAGCTTTTTGACCCAAGACTTCCTAAGGCATCCAATCTAGCTGCAAATCCATCTAGTCTGACCTTGTCCATTGCTGTAAGATCTGCATTCATGGAAGATTCAATTTCTTTTATTTGAAGTCGCTTTGATTCTATCTCAGGATTGAGGAGTGCTATCGTATTATCAAGTTCTTGTTGTGCTAAGTCTGCATCATTTTTCTTGGCTTTATAAATCGGTCCAAGGTTTTTTTGACCTGAGCCGCCAGTTCCATCCGCTTCTTGAATAGCCAATTGATTGAGTTCATTTCGTTTTTCTCTTTTGGCTTCAATTTGTGAATTTAGATCTTGAATATCGGTTTTGATATTTGCAACTTCTGGAGAAAATCTTCCACGTAAAGTTTGCTCTTGTTCTTTATATCTTTCTTGTTCCATTAAAACCAATTCTGAATTAATTTCACTTTCGAATAGTTTTAATTCTAATGGTTTGGCAATTACAAATGCTATCAATATTGCTAAAATCAATCGTGGAAATGCCATTCCAAATTCCTTCCATCGATTGTCTTTTTTCTTGATGCTCATGACAATATATCTATCAAGATTAAAAATCATCAAACCCCATACGACACCAAATAATATTGATATCGTGACGGATTTGAAAACAGAAAAAAGAGCAAATCCTCCAGCTATAGCAGCAAACACTCCAGTAAAGAAGACTGTTGCTCCAATACTAGCATATTTGTTTACATCAGTTGGTGTTCTTTTGAGTATGGATTTATCTGCGCCAGCACAGAAATGGAAAAACGAAGTAAGGCCATTCATAGTTATTAGTTTTCTAGTCAAAAAATAAACAGTAATGACGATCTACTAATTAATGTATAACTGATATCAATACTGGGTAAATAACATAAGACTGGTTGCTGGCACAATATTGCGTCAAATATTAATAATCTCTTTGAATTTTCGACGAGTGAATAGTAATCGGCTATTAATTAAACTAGAAAGATTCCATCGCTTAGAGCGATGGAATCTTTTGGCTTAAAACAAAGCAGCATTCAATATCTTGAATGCTGCTTATTATTTATAATAGAAATAATTTTTGTCCTATCTATTATCCTTTGAATATACTTCCAAATAAAGCTTTGGCTCCCATACTCATGATTTCGTCCATTGCACTACCATCGCCGTCTTTATCTAACATTTTTGTAATAAGACTTGTATTCGTAGGAGATTGTCTATTGAAATTTTGAGTTCCTCTTGTCACCAAATCAGCTAATGACCTTTGATCTAGATTATTCACTTTCTTTTGTCTTCCTAGCATTCCCATTACCACAGGTGCTAAAGACATCAACATTTGACCCGCCTGAGATTTGTGCAATCCAGTAGCTTTTCCTAACATTTCGACAACCTGGTTTTGCTGACCTCCTAAAAGGTGCTTAAGGATACCGGATCCATTCAGCATGCTAGTATTTTCAGCTTGCCTAGTGCCTCCTAAAAATCCTGCTATATCATCTATGATACTTCCATCATGATCTCTATCCAATGCTCCTGCCAAACCTTCAGCTCCAGAAGGTGAAGCTACATTTCTTGAAATTGCATTTAGTAACATTGTAAATCCGCCTTCAACTGCAGACTCTGCCTGATCTCTATCTCTAATTCCAAATTGGTTAGAAATTTGATCAACTAGAACATCATTGATTTGGCCTTGAAAAAGGTCTCTTAAATCCATCTTTATTATTTTATTTTGATTTTGTAATATGTAATACAGCTTATCAGCTATACAACCCCAACATAAGTTATTATAAATATAATTTCAAATAATCGATTAAATTTTTCTTTAAAACGAAATTTTATGTCTTTGCTTCTTCTAAAAAGGCTCTTACTCCACTAAAAGACACTGTTTTATCCTTAAAATATTCGATTGCTTCTTTGACTGTTTCTTTTGGAGCATTCATGTGGGCAAGGATATTTTGAAGATGCATTTTCATATGGCCTTGTTGAATACCGGTTGTGACTAAAGACCTAAGAGCTGCAAAATTCTGAGCTAATCCTACAGAGGTTATAATACTCATTAATTCTGTAGCTGAGGGTCTCCCCAACATCTCTAATGAAGTTTTGGCTATCGGGTGCAAAGAAGTAAGACCTCCTACTGTCCCAACTGCCAATGGTAGATCCAACCAAAAAGTGAAGACTCCATTTTCTATTTTACAATTGCTAAGACTTTTGTATTTGCCATCTTTTGATGCATAAGTATGACCACACGCTTCTATCGCTCTAAAGTCATTTCCTGTAGCTAAAACTACGGCATCGACTCCATTAAAAATTCCTTTATTATGGGTAGTTGCTCTATAGGAATCAAGATGAGCTATCCGGACTGCCAAAGCAAATTTCTCTGCAAATTTTTCGCTAGAGATACCCTCTGGAAACGTACCCAATTCATCTACTTTGCAAGAAACAGTAGATCGTATCAGACACTCGGGTGTGAAATTTGATAATATTGCCATTATTATCTCAACGTCTTTCTCCTCTTCAGATAAATCAGTTCGATTAATAATAAACTCATTCAATAATATTCCAAACTGCTCCAAAATAGAGTTTATAAAGTTTGCTCCCATTGAATCACAAGTCTCAAAACTTGCTCTGATTTGGTAATAATCTGGTTCTTCATCTGAAAAATCAACAAGCTCAATTGAAGATATACCACCACCTCTATCATTCATATTCTTAGTAAGATCCTGAGTTCCTTCAAATAAAAATTCTTTGAGGTCTGGAAATATATCTTTAAGCGTTTCTGTTGATCCTTTAAACTTAAAATGAAGTTGACCTATCTTTTGAGTACCTATTACTTCAGTTTTGAATCCTCCCCTACTCATCCAAAACTTTGCTGCAGCTGAAGCCGCAGCTACTACACTACTTTCTTCTATGACCATCGGAACAGCATATGTTTTGCCATCGATCAGGAAATTTGGAGCCACACCATAAGGCATTGGAAAGTTACTAATTGTATTTTCACTAAAACCATCTAGCACTTCCTGTTGAGCTTCATTTGAGTGCCAATAACTTTTCAAAACTTTACTTACTTGGGCTGAATCACAAAAGAAATTTTCAGCCAACCACTTGATTTTTCCTGCCTTACTCAACTTAGAAAAGCCTATTATCGATTTTTCATTATTCATTTCCATTCTACTCCATTGCTATTTTACTGTTAAGAAAGCATTTGCCATTTTAAGGCCTTTAATTTGAGAAATAATATGAGTTCTAAGTGATTCGTAATCATCCATTGAATTTTTCAGAAAAGATGATGCTTGACCATAAATCGCTGTTGAGTTTAATTTATTAATCAAGTAATATCCGTCTAAATAATCTGAAATACCTCCTGAAATAATAGTCTCATGACATAGACATTTTTCACCTAAATTACTGATTACACTATTTGCCATATTTACCATTTCTAATGCAGAATGACCGACTTTTGCTAATCCTTCAAATTGATTTACTTGATTCTCATCAGATCTAAAAATTTCTAGCTTCGAAAAATTTGTCCCTCCTCCTGCTGCAAAATCAATGGCTTGGATTGGCAAAGAATAGAGTGCTTCCAAACTTCTAGGTCCCATTCCTTGACCCACTTCTTTTACAATAATCTTTAGGTCAGGCAATTTGTCTATTAATCTTTTTACCATTTCTATTGGAGACATATGATATATATCCCCTTCTGGTTGAAACCACTCTTGCATTGGATTCACATGTATAATAAGTCCATCTGCTTCCAATTTATTGACTACATCTGAAATTAGATGAATCCTATTAATCAATATAAGTTCTTCTATTTGTGCAACTCCGAGATTGGCATACATTGGTTGATTTGGCATATACTTTCTCATAGCAAAATCTGAAAGTCTGTCATTGCTATCTATCAGACTTCTGCAAGATCCAAGACCCATGCCCATCCCAAATTCTTCACATGCTTTAGACAAATTTGTATTTATGGTTTTTGCAAGAGCAGTGCCTCCTGTCATACTCGAAACCCAAATTGGAAGTCTAAGTTTAGTGTTTAATATTTCAATAGAAATATCTTCTTCTTCTACAGGGTGTCCAGATAAAATAGGTTCGTAATAAAACCTTTTATCTAGTGAATCTTGTAGTACTTGTGACTTAAAAGCCAAGTCAATATGATCTTTCTTTCTAGTCTCTGCTGTGGGATCTTGCTTCAGAACTTGTAATATTTATTTAATAAATAACATTTATAACAAACATACTGAATTTATGTTGATCATCGTTAGTAGAAGAAGTCGATAAAATGGGATTTAAAAAATAGTGATTTTGCAAGGTAAAAGCATTACATAGTTAAAATCATAGCATTAAATGTATCTTTGCGTATCCAAATGTATATTTCGATACAGTTGATCATAATCCCAAAACAGTAGTATTTACAATATATCCTTGATAAAGCTTATGTCTTTTATCGAGATACATAGAAGTAATTTAAAAATGCATGTAAATAAATCACTTCTTCATTAACTAAAATCAAATTAACTTCTGATATGAGAATTTTCATTCTTTCATTTCTTTTTACGGTATCTTCTATTTCAGCTTGGTCTCAAGATTCAGCTAATCCTAATGAAGCTTACGAATATTTCAATGAAGCTATTGGTCATTTCAAAGCTAAAGATTATAGGAAGGCTGTCGTATATTATAGCAAAGCGATAAAAGTTAATCCTGAATACACTAAGGCATATTACAATAGAGGAACTGCAAAATTGAATGTTAGGGACTACGATGGAGCAATCAGAGACTTCGATAAAGTTATTGATTTAGATGCAGAGTTTGCAAAAGCGTATATGTACAAAGGGTATACTTTGATGCAGCTCAAGGAATACAAAAAAGCGGCAAAATCGCTAACAAAAGCCATCTCTATCGATCCATCCCTTACGAAAGCATATCTGAATCGTGGTACGCTACAAATGAAATTCGACAATTTTGAACTTGCAATAGAAGATTTTAGTGAAGCTATCAATCTCAATCCTGATCAAGCAAGTGCATTTTATAATAGAGGAATTTGTCATCAACGATTGAAAAATCTACCAAATGCGATAGAAGATTATACAGCGGCTTTAGATACAAGACCTGGATACGGGATAGCACACAAATCACGTGGAAAGGCTTTTCTTTCTTCAGAAAATTATGAAGATGCAATCTCTGATTTTACTTCATTTTTACGAAAAAAACCTGACGACGTTTCAATTTTGTACTATCGTGGCTTCGCTAAACTACAAATCGATGATCTTACAGGCGCAAATTATGACTTTGGACAAGCACTTCAAATAGATCCAAGTCATGAAAATGCATTAAAAAATAAAGCCATCACTAGTTTCCAATTAGGGAAATTCGATGAGGCCGCAAGGGATTATACAAATCTCATTAAAATCGATAAAGAAAATCCAGATGTTTGGGTAAATCGAGGAATTACTTTCCTGAAAATAGAAAAGTATGAGAATGCTTTAGATGATTTTAGTCAAGCCATAAACCTAAAGAATGATTTTGCAGAAGCATACTTCAATAGAGCAAATGCTTATACAAAATTAGAGAGAAATGAGAAAGCTTGTAAGGATATGAAGAACTCTGCAAAACATGGGTATCAGCCTGCTTATGGGCATATTAATGGTTTGTGTAATTGATAAAACCCTTTGCGAGCCTTGCGTAAATCTTGGCGCCCTTTGCGGTTAAAAACCTTTTCACTCCGAAGTATGATCAAATACAATTACAATTTGCATGTGCCATCAATATACTTCCATATTAGCGTGAATAAGCCTGTCGGTTTATCTTCTTTTCTTATCAAAAAGATGGATGGACTGGCCATTATTCAAACTTTAGATTTGTTTTGACACCAAAAAGAAAATCTAAAATAATTTCATTCTATACTCCAATTATACTTTCTCTTTCGATAGATTTAAAAAATCAAATATATAACAGTGCGAAAGTCAGTGCATTGACTAGAAATCATAGATTATTTTTCTTATAAATCATTGGTTATAAGTATTTTATAAGTTTATATATGTTAAAGTAAATTATGATGATTCTTAGCAATTAATTTGCATTTTAGAAAAATGTGATTTAGTATTGCATCAGAAACAATTACTAATAGCAATTACAATAATTAATATTTAACTAAGGATGTTTAGACGATCATTTATTCAAAATACTATATTGGGTACTTTAGGTGCCAGCATTTTAAAGCCAGTTATAGAAAGTTCAATCTTAGCAGGCTCTACTGTAGAAGGCAACAAATTCTTCATGAGTGAAAGTGGCATATATGGTAAGGACTCTACTTTCATACTTGGATTTTTGAAAGTATCAAATCCAGAAATATATGAGAATGACTTATTGATGCTTAGAGAGACAACTGGCTACAGAACAAATCTTACATACAGAAGTAATGATCGCCATAAAATAGAATTTGCAAAGGCTGCTATTGATCTTATTGTAAGTAGTAATGACTTCAAGTTTTTCGTAAAATATTCTGACATATCAAATGAAGTAGGTGATATAGGTTTTAAACTAAGTGCCATAAATCAATATAAAATAGATTTGGTAAATGAGTTAAATATAAGAATGGGTGAAACTCCCCAAGCAATAGTCTCCAAATACCAATCACTGAATGGTCCCTCAGAAACTTTCAGGTCAAGATTTAAGGCAGAAACCGGTGTGGATCACAATATGGAAATAACTAGAGATAGCAATTTGCTGCAGTTGAGCTCATATCTTACTAGCACAGTAGCTGCTATAATAAACGATAAGATCAATCACCCTATAAAACTTGAAGTTACTGAGTATTTTAAAACAAGAACAGGTGTCACAAATTTTGACAATACTTTTAGTCAAGGAAATATAAATTTTTATAAATAAAATAAAGAGCTCTCTATTTTTGGTAATAGATGGAACGCAACGATAGTTACTTAATTTATAACTTCTGAGAGCTCTTTTTTACGATATACATCATAGATAGTCTCTAGGACTATTTGATATGAACATGGAGTCCCTATTTTGGTAATAGATGGAACGCAACGATAGTTACTTAATTTATAACTTTTGGGACTCCTTTTTAAATTAATCCAATTCCGATAATTTTAACCTAATGAGAATTCTACTTTCTTTTTGTCTCTCCTTCTTTTTTCTACAAAATGTTTATACTCAATGCGATCAGGTGATCGATCAGCCTATTATTATCAATGAAATAGGATCTTATGTTGAAGGAGATGAGTCTTTTCATGTAAATGCAGAATATATAGAGTTGCTTGTTATAGGTGAACAGGAAAACCCTTTTGCTAAAATGAATCTTGCTGGATATAGAATCGATGATAACAATAAAATTGCATTGGGGATTGGAAATGAGCCAGGTCATATTGTGTTTTCTTCGAGTTTTCCAAAAGTAGCACCTGGATCATTAACCCATATTGAGCACTAACCAGATCGAAGAGCCCGTATTGATTGAGCATTTAAATTTTTGATTTTCGGTTTGTGTACTACAGATTTTAATTTTGTGAATGGTCGCTGTTTTATATTTAACGCAG
>Ga0256847_1000295_pt1 | contig 33373 bp, 30 predicted proteins | sample TeddybearmetaG_FD_189099 | JGI IMG/M metagenome (GOLD analysis project Ga0256847, IMG submission 189099) | Hydrothermal vent microbial communities from East Pacific Rise, Pacific Ocean - Teddybear | ecosystem: Environmental > Aquatic > Marine > Hydrothermal vents | place: Pacific Ocean: East...
TCGTTAAGGCGACCTGGTTACGAAATTCACCCACACTTTTAACCTTTGTTCCGCGATAAGAGATAATTACATCACCCTGTTTCAAGCCTGCTTTATCAGCAGGTGAATTATCAACCACTTGAGCAATCAATATGCCCTGAATTGAACTCATACCAAATGAATCAGCAAGTTCGGATGTTAATGGTTGAATAACTACGCCTAAATGTCCACGAACCACTTCGCCTGTATCTATTAACTGCTCAGCGATCACTTTTGCTAAATTAATGGGAATGGCAAAGCCAATACCCATAGACCCACCACTGCGACTGAAAATAGCAGTATTCATACCAATGACTTGCCCATCAAGATTGACTAGCGGCCCTCCTGAATTTCCAGGGTTAATAGCTGCATCCGTCTGGATAAAATTTTCATAATCATTAATACCAATAGCAGTTCGTCCTTTAGCGCTGACAACCCCAACGGTTAAGGTATGACTCAAACCAAAAGGGTTGCCTATCGCAACAACCCACTCACCCACATCCAATTTAGATGAGTTACCCATAGAAAGTGCTGGAAAATCACTGGTTTTAATCTCAATCACTGCAACATCTGATTTTGGATCAGTCCCTGTTACTTTGGCATCATATTCTTTGCCATTCTGAAATTTAACCCGTATTTTATCTGCATGATCTACAACATGATTATTGGTTAAAATATAAGTCTTCTCTGATAACAGTCCACCATCGACTTTAAAAACAAATCCAGAGCCTTGCCCCATCATCCGTTGTCTGGGTTGAGGTACATTTTGTCTAGGTGGAGCTTGAAAACCACGGAATTGATCACCGAAAAAACGTCTTAATAATTCTTCATCTGGTGATCTACGGTTACCGAAAGGCGCAGAAAACTGCTGTATTGATGGTTGTGCCCTGCTACTTTCAACTTGAATAAAAACAACAGCTGGAGAAACCTTACGGGCTACTGATGCAAAGGCTTTACTGGTATTGCGTAAACTTTCAATCCCTTCATCCTGTGCATAGACGGGTAAAGAAAAAACCCAGAATAGTAATATTAATCGGGTAATGATATTTTTATTCATCATGATTTCCTTGTTTAAATGATTGTAAAAGATATTTGTTAATCACGAGGATAAACAATTTTATTTTTAAAAGCTGATAATGATTTCTTGATTGCAGTCCATTCAGTTGTTATTTTCGCCTTTCTAACAGCTGTTTTTAGTGCATTAATACTGTCATTAAGAGATTTATAATCCTGTTTCATACCGTAGCCCAATGTTTGCGCTACTTTAATATGCTGTTCGGCTTCGTTAATCAGTTTTTCAATTTTGTTTTTGCTTTCCTGCTGAGATAAGTCCTCAGAATGTTCAACCTGGAAGGCTTCAGTTAATTCACCTTCTGCACGCAGAATACCTAGGGGAGTGATTTCTCGGTCTGATACATAAGTATTCAAAATATCAACCAATTGCTCTTTAGCTTGATCAATTTTTCCTTCATTAATTAACGGTGCTATTTTATCTAAAGCAGCTGGATAACTCGCCAGAGGTAAATACACAGTTGTCACTCTAAGTTCATCAACCAAACTATCGACAATTTGCCTTACTGCCTGATATTGCCTATCGTCAATTAAATCATCCAGTTCATCTTGCAGTGCGTTGATGGTTTTTAAGTCTGTCACCCCTTCAAGTACTTGAACCTGAATATCAATTGGAATTAAGCCTAAAGCAGGATTACGTGCTAATAACAAATGTAAATTCCCTGAAACCACTTCCAAGGCAGCCAGAGCCTGTTTCGATTGATCATCTTCCAAGGCTTTTAAAGCCGTTTTAGTGGCTTCAAACGCATCAACGGCTTCCTTGACGATTTGTTTATGTGTCAGCCCTTTTTTATCATCTATAGAAATTGTTTGTTTTTTTGCTAAATGATTTCCTTTAGTCGTTGTAGCAGTATTTGCCGCTTCTACAGATAAAGTAAAAAGTAATAATGATACCGCCAGTGGTATAACGGCAGTACGTAGCACTATTTTAATATTTATATTTTCTGTTTTCATGGATATTTTCCTTGATAGGAACGTGAACAAAATAGGTGCAGAGCCAAATTTCATAACTATTTTATTAGCGCTTCTGTGGAGTCAAAAAACAAGTTAAAAACTGGAAGTTATTAAACCCTCGTTCCTTAATGCTGTTTTGTCAGAATGCTGTGTATGACTAAACTTATGATGCAGGCTAAAAAAATCAGCTTGCCCTGAAATCTTAAAATCCACTCTCCCCCAATAGTCTCCTGGCTGTAATCGCGACTTGACATTTATTTTTTTCTGCAATGGAATCAATATGGTATCGCCCGGATCTAATACCAACGGTTTATTTGAATAATTCTGATTATTAGAAACAACTGAGCATGTTTTATTGTCTGTTTTATATAATAATTCAGTATGGTTAACTTCCATTGCCATACCTCCTGGATTAAACAATCCGATAATGAATGCATTGCGTGATTTATCAAAGCGATCAAAACGAACCACTGGCATAGCCTGATTTACAGTATTAAATTCATTATATTTACTGGTCATTTTTGCTACCTTCCAGCCCGCTAAAAAGGTTAGTAGGATAGTACATAAGCTAATGAGAAATTTTTTCCTGGTCATAAACTTTCTGCTTTTTTAAATGGTAATCGCTACATAAGCCATGACACATGATGATAGCTTTTCCTTATTGAGAGGGGCATCAGGAAAAGAGTCATATGTAATAACTTATACAACGATTATTATCTACAAAGCAAACAGCATGCCATAACAACAAGATGTTGATATGTAAAGATAAATTAAACATACCCAGCAATTGATACGGCCAATTTGACCGATAAAAAAATAGTAACAGCGGTCAAATTGGCCGTTAATCATAGAAAAATCAGTTGGACATGGAATTTGTGGGAAATCTGGGCGGAAAAGACAAATAATCACTCGCAGATAATGGCCATAGTCCTTATCAAGAGTGATTCTGAAGAATTTTTCGTCTAAATTTTTCACAAAACCATGGAGCGATTTTCCTCCCCACCAAATCGGTGAGTGTGAATAAACCTGATTAGACATGATACTCAAGGACTTGCATGGAATTTAGCGCCCAACTGATTTTTCTAGGTTAATAGTAATACGAAGACATAGCAGAGTTTGGTTGATACCACACCAGTAACTGAACGATAATCCTAGAATAATAGCAGCAAGCTAAAATGAAATAACATAAGAATTCTATACTTTGGTAGGATAGTGCAGTTGGAATTCAGTACATTTTATTAAAAAACAGTTTATGAACAAATTACTTGCTACCTTGGGCATCGGTTTACTTTTACTTTATTTTGTTGATGCCGCTTTTCATATTGATGGCCTGACAAAAGAAATGTTGACAGCTAATTCTGTCCGCTTTCTTTTAGGTTTTATCACCATAAGTATTTGGAGCTGGTTTGAACATAAACATAAACCGAAAATTTTCATGTATTTGTTATTAGTCCTTTTGATTGGCGATGTCATATTTGACTATATGCAAAATATTAGTACCATAGATTTTGAAATGACCCTTCATGACATGTATCTCTTTTTTTGGGGCGCATTATCAGGTTACTATTTTTTACAATATTTGTATGATAAAAAAATAATATCCTAGCAATGTATAATTGAATAAATTGACAACTAGCTCAGTTTCTTGTCTTCTAGCTGTCATTTATTTAAACGGATATTTGTATTTTAATTTACAATTTATACATAGGAAAACAAGGTGAATTCTAATAATAAAGACGAGCTGAATTCTAATTATAAAGATGAGCTGAATCCAGGGATTTTAAGAAAAATATTTTTTTTCTTTGGGCTGGTTTTTGCTCAAATATCAAATTTTGTTTTTTGGCTTGAAGAAGCCATACCTTTTGAAGAATTTTTAATATTTGATTTGTTTTTAATATTTTCTCTTTTTTATGTTATCTTTAAAGAGTACGGCATAGTTAACAATAACAGCATCATGGCTAACTACACCTGTTTATTGGGTGCCGTTAATAATTTTATTGCCACTAGTTTCTTTCTACTCTGGGGAATATTCTTTCCTGAAAAAGACATGGCTTTTGTCAAAAAAATTGGCATAAATGGAAATTTTCAAATAGCGTTTGATCTTATATCATTACTGGCATTAAGTTTTATATTTATAAAATATAAAAACAAAATAGCGGGACTTACTAATGATAAAATAATTTTATCTGAGGTTATTTTAATTATAGCGTTAGCTAGTACTCTATTACTTTTTTAATGTTAGCAATTATTGAGTTTCCGACGTAGAGTTCGCTCACCCATACCTAGACTTTTTGCAGCTTCAATACGATTTCCATTGCTTTGAGATAACGCAGCATCAATCAAGATTTGTTCTGCCTCCGCCAAAGTTGTACCTGTCGGTATAAAGGTGCCCTGCCCTAGATTTTCAGTTTTCGATGCTTGTGGTAATAACAAGGTTAGCCACCTGCAATCCACTTGTTTTATTTCGATAGGCAATCGTACGGCGAGACGCGTCATCATATTGCGTAATTCCCTCACATTGCCCGGCCAGTCATATCCAGCCAGTATTGTTAAACTTTCTTCATCCAATGTTGGCCACGGTGGATTGCGTTGCATATCCTGTAATGATCGTTGTAAGAAATGTGTGGCAAGCAGTGAAATATCTGCCGGTCGCATCCGCAAAGGAGGTAATTCAACAGGAAGAATATTCAGCCGATACAATAAATCTTGTCTAAATAAACCTGATGTGACGGCCTTTTCCAGATTTCGATGGGTTGCAGCTATCACTCGTACGTTTATTGAAATAGAATTTTCACTGCCTACGCGTTGTATAATTCCATCTTCAAGTACACGTAACAGACGCACCTGAAAAGTCAGCGGCATTTCACCGATTTCGTCCAAAAATAGGGTACCGCCATCTGCCTGTTCAAAATGCCCTTTACGCATTTTTTGTGCACCGGTAAATGCTCCCTTTTCATGACCAAATAATTCGTCTTCCAGTAAAGACTCTGGAATTGCACCACAATTTATTGCGACAAAAGGCCCTTCAGCAACAGGACTCAATTCATGCACTGCACGGGCAATAAGTTCTTTACCCGTACCTGATTCACCGTGAATCAAAACAGTTTGTAAACTGCTTGCAATCTGTGGCAATTCAGCTAAAGCCTGCTCCATGAGGGGGTCTTGAAACATCAAGTAGGCACCTAACAGTTGCTTAGTCTCCCCTGAATTGGGCAAGTCTTGAATTAAGCGTTGCGCCAGTTCAATGGGGTCTACCGGTTTTTGAAAATAATCTTTAACACCTATTCTAATTGATTCCACCGCATTTTTCACACTGCCATGCCCAGTAATCAAATAGAAATGTCCGTTAGGAACGCGATTGAGATAATTTGTTACCAGCTGTAATCCATCGCCATCTTTGAGCTGCAAATCAGATAAAACAATATCAGGTTGGTAGCTTACCAAAGATAACTCGGCTTCTTTTATACTGCCTGCACTGCGTACCGTTGCTCCTAATCCGCGTAAAGACCTGCCCAAACTACGAATAATAGCTGGATCATCATCCACCAGCAACAAAGTAAGCCCATTCAGTTTTGGAAGACTGTCTTTATTCATTATCTACAACCGGTAAGCTTATAATAATACGTGCCCCCGAGGGCAAACGGTTTTCAGCAAAAATATTACCTTTATGGGCCTCTATTGTACGTTTGACGATAGCCAAACCCAGGCCATGACCATTTTCACGGGTAGTAAAAAAAGGTTCAAATATTTTTGTCAGTAACGATTCCTTTATGCCGGGTCCATCATCTTCTATGATAATTTCTAATTGCCCCTGATTATACTGAACTTTAACCCATACATGACCTTGTCTGTGTGTATGATTTCTAGCATTAACCAGTATGTTGAACAGAGCATCAGTCAAATCTTGTTGAATAACCATGATAAGTGGAATGCTAGATTCAATCTGCATTGAAATTGTGATATTTTTTTCTTCGAACAAAGGTTTACTTTTTTTAACGACATCCTGCATTAATGACTTAATATCAATCGCTTCAAAACCACTGACTCTAGGTTTTGTTAATGATAAAAAGTCCGATAACTTTTGTTCTAAACGCAGAATATCCTGATCCATTTCATCAATAACTTGCTCCGTTTCCTCGGGTGTAATCAATAGGTTTTTTATATTCGCCCTAATACTGGCAAGTGGGTTTCTTAAATCATGAACCAGTTTAGCGGACAAGGTCCCCATGGATGCTTGCAAGTATATTTTTTGTAAGTGCTTATCCATCTTGCGCATTCTAAATCCACTATAAATTGTTATGGCAACAGCCAGTAGCGTACTCAAAAAACCTATCAAACTAAAACCAATAATACTGTGAATAATTGTTTTCAATGTCTCCCTAATTTGTCCCACTAACGCGGCCCGGTCAAAAGCAATATCCATTTGTACGGGATAGGATTGTTCTGCTGTCAAATTGAGAGTGATATGAAAAAAGGGAGAGGTTGTTTGCTGATGTAATTGACTTGCCAGTTGTCGATGATCCGTTTCTATAGGCTTTGGGTTTCTTAACGGCTCTAGTTCGACATCAACCAGTTGTTGATTAAAATTTAAACGGACACCATAACCACGCTGTCGGTCACGTATTGAAATTTGCCTTAAATGCGGTAATGTCTGATACAGATGGATTACTCTTTTACTTAGCAAAAAAGGCTCAGAATCGGCTGAACGTTGCTGATACTCTGCGCTTAATTGTTTAAGAAAAGGCTTAACGATTTCAATAATATGCTCAGTCAACAACTCAGTTTGAGCCTGCCTTGCTGAATAGTATAGCCAGGCACTCCCACAACCTATCACCAACAAATATAAAACTAATAACCCAGCATAGGGTAAAAGCAATATGCGTATTTCAGGCGGTGATGAATGTAAAGACTCATCCGGCAGAGTGACTTTTTTATCCGCCATTTACCTGGATTTTTGTCTTGATAAATTGAATATGGGGTACATGAAGTAAATCGGCTATTTTACGCACCATATATTCTTCATTTTCTTCCAAATAGCCATCAGCATAAGCAATTTGCCATAATGTCTTTATAAGTGTAATTTTCTGCTGCTGACTATAGGTTTGGTTGATTAACGAGGTGAACTGAAAATAATCTGTGCTTTGTTGGCTTTGCTCTGATGCCAAAGTGATTAGTGATCTTGCCTGATCCAATGAAAGGGAAAACATTGCTTTAACCCGGCCTAAAATCATTTCATGTTCTTCTCTCCGTTTTTTATCATCCATACTCATCATTTCTATAAATAACGCGGCACATGCCAGCTGAATATTTTGTTGTGATGACATTTCAGGATTAGGCAAAGCAATATGCTGTTCAAAAAACAATTTAAGTTGGTTTAACATTAAGATTATCCCGTATTCTTACAAATCAAAGGGTATCCACTAAGCCTAGAAAAAACAGAATGGCGGCTGCGAATCTATCTGACGCGCTGTGAATACAGCATTCATCTCAACCGATAAGGTATGCCGCGTTTCTATAGTTTTAAAGTAAGGATTACAACACCCTATTTATCTAATACCCGCCAATAGATCCCATCATTTTGTCTTGACTGCGACCCTAAGGGCAAAATCAATATTACTTTGCTGTAAAGCCAGGTATTTTTCTTGCAAAGCCTTATCATTTAAACCACTATCCGTAGTCTGCTGAGAATTATCCACGGTATATTCCATTTTATCTGCATAGAGCCTTGCCACAACATTTTTAAACCAAATCGGCCGCCTGCGAACAATATATAAACTGAATAGAATAGTAAACGGTGTCGCTATATCTAATAGAAACATGCACGACAAGCTGAGGGTACAGCGTTTACGGGTCACCATGGGATCATGTCCTGCTAATGGTAAATGCAAATTTTGCCGTTTAATTTCTTTATCAGCATATAATCGCTCTACTGCGCCAGGTAGCCACTCGGGTCTTTTCCTGATGACATAGAGGCTGTATACGGCGGTAAACGGAACAGGAAGCAGTTCCAATATAAATAACCCGGATAAAACCAGCGTACATTTAGTTTGTGTTCTCATTTAATTATTTGCTCATACTTTAATATTCGGACTGTTTACCATACTTTGAACAAAACGCTGTACTCGCTTGCAAACTTATCCCGTGCGCGTTATTGAGGATTAATTCGATCATCTGCCGTCATCAAGCGTGCCGCTAATTCATGGTCAGAAAATTTTTCCAGTGGCCGACCAATTTTCAAGATCTTGCCCCCTTGTGCTTTATAATCCCTACTAAAATCATCAATAAATTGCATCACTGAATAATCTATCATATAGCCATTAGAAAAATTAAAAACAATGGTTTTTCCCGGTTCCAGTTTATTCACAGCCTTTCTTAAGGGCATAAAATTTGAGAATAATGCCGAACCCTCTAATTCAATTGAGATGATATGGGCTGTGGGTCGGCTGATACTAAAATGTATTTTAAATATATTATTAAGCCAGACACCTCTAAGTAATTCGATAACCAACTTAGACGCAATACCCAGAGCAACACCGATCAATAAATCCGTCGCCAATACACCAATAATCGTTATTACAAACAGACACAGTTGGTCGATACCTATATCAAAGACTTCCTTAAAATGCTTCGGTGCGGCCAAGCGATACCCCGTGTAAACCAGTAAAGCCGCCAATGTTGCCAGTGGAATGCTATGGATGAAGTGAGGAAACAATAAAACAAACAAGAAAAAAACCAAGCCATGAAAAAAATTGGCCCAACTCGTCTTGGCGCCATTATCAACATTGGCCGAACTCCGGGCAATTTCAGCTATCATTGGCAAGCCGCCAATAAAACCACACAACAGATTACCCGCACCTACCGCAATTAAATCTCGATCAAGGTTAGAAACACGCTGATAGGGGTCAAGCTTATCAATGGCAACAGCGCTCAACAACGACTCAAGACTGCCAACCAAACAAATCGCAATAACGGCTCCCCAGAATTCGATCGTCATGACTTTTGAAAAATCTGGAAAATAAAAAAAGGAGGCCAGATGGTCGGGTATACCAACCAGAAATTCAGGTTCAATCAAATGTGGGTGACTATTAAAATAAGCCTGATCCAACAGAAAAAGATGGATATGTTCGTGTTGTAGACCATAATACTGGCCTAAGCCCATACCAGTGACTAATACAATTAAAGGTGCCGGTATCTTCTTTAGTTTTGGATGCTTTAATAAAGGCCAGAAAAATAAAATAAACAAGCCACTCAATCCAATCATAGCAATACCTGGGGTGGAATTCATCAGGCTGTGCGGGATTTGCCCCAGAGCGGAAAAAATACTGTCAAATTCTGTATGAACGCCCAGCATTATATGGCTTTGTTTGGCAATAATGATAATACCAATTGCGGCCAACATACCATGCACCACCGAAGCAGGAAACAATGCCCCTAACTGCCCTGCTCGATAAACGCCTAAAACAATTTGTAACAGACTGGCAACCACTATCGCAGCCAGGGTATATCGATAGCCCGCCATCGCATCCCCTTCACCCAGGGTTTGTACAGCACCTAATATAACCACTATAAGCCCGGCTGCTGGCCCCATAATGGTCAATTGAGAGCCGTTAAACCGTGAAACCAGAATACCCCCGATAACGGCTGTGATAATACCTGCTGACGATGGAAAACCCGATGCAATAGCAATACCCAAACATAATGGTAAAGCCAGCAAAAAAACTAAAAAACCTGATTGCAGGTCTTGTTGCCAGTTTTGTTTTAATCCAGCAAGCCCTGTTTCTGGAATTTTTTGATTTAATATGTCATTCATTTTTGCTGATTTTTCTAAAGGATTGTTCAGATAAAATAGCGTATCCACTATAAATTATCGGGACAAAGATGACGTCCTCGCCACCACGGCCCAGTGGTTTACCCGGCAGAGTTTGATTGGTGCAGCTTAATTGACAGCGCTATGTATTCTAAATAAGTCGATAAGCAGCACCAATTCATTTGCTTTTATTACTGCTGTGTTTCACTAATCAAGTTTCCTTGATTATCAATCGCTATATCCCATAATTTTCCAGAAGTAAGAAGATCTATTTCATATTCCTCGCCTACGTTATTTGGGTTGCTTACCGCTTTCATTGCCATTATTTCGTAATCAGGGTAGCGTAATTTAAGTTTTTTTGTTACTTCATCAGAAACAACATTGTATGAATGCTTCTCTACAACAATCTCGTTAGTATAAAAATGGCCATCCATTTTAAAAAGGTCAACAAATTTTGCTTGAAAATCTTGACCATTTTTATTCTTTTGATTAGCAGTAAAGCTTACCTTATACAGAGATAGACCAAAATGTATTTTTTCTTCTATGTTGAAATCTTTTGCCTCTGGGTGCTTTTTATAGACATAGTCAAAAACATTTCCCGGTATATCCTGTTTATTTAATGTGACTGCATAAGCTGCCCCTGAGAATACCGCAAGAAATAAAAAAAAAGATTTTAAAAAAGAGTGAAACATAGATAAATTCTCCTGTCGTTATATAAATTTAAAGTAAAAATACTGCTTATTTCATAAAGCCCAGCAGGGCTTTTATTAACGTTTCCGGTGTCGGTGGACACCCCGAAATGGTCACATCAACGGGTATAACATTTGCAACCGCACCACAACTGGCGTAAGAAGTACCAAATTCACCGCCACAAACAGCGCAGTCCCCCACTGCAACAACCCACTTTGGATTTGGAGTTGCTGCATAAGTGCGTATCAAAGCGGTTTGCATATGTCGAGATACCGGGCCGGTGACTAACAACACATCCGCATGACGTGGTGATGCGACAAAATGAATGCCAAATCGTTCAATATCATAAAAGGGATTATTTAATGCATGTATTTCCAGCTCACACGCATTACAAGAACCCGCATCTACAGATCTAATGGCAAGGCTGCCTGAAAAACATTTATCAATATGGCGTTTAATTTTAATACCCAGTTGCTCCAGTTCATTCTCACTCGGTTTTTTAATCGGTTCAGTGACGACACCTGTTTTCAGGGTTTTAGCAAAAAGTCTTAACATCTGTCTATCCTATAGGTCATGCCCTGAGTAGGAGCCATTAAGTGATTTATTGCAAACCGGAAAGTCAGGCACGATATTGTTTAATACTATTTTTTCCAAAGCCGGCCAATTGATTACACTGGGGTCTCTTGGATAAAAGCGTGTTATTTGATTGTTATTATTAAAGCGCACATAGCTCACTATTTCACCACGCCAGCCTTCAATAATACCGATCCCTTCACTATTTGCATCCGGTGTTTGCCAATGGGTGATTAATTCACCGTCTGGTAACTTCTCAAGCATTTGTTGTAATAATTTGATAGCAACAAAAATTTCCTTTACCCGCACCCAAACTCTGGACGCCACATCCCCCTGATTTTCCACGATAACCTTGAATGTCAATTGATCATAAGGTGAGTGAGGCCAATCACGACGCACATCCCGGTTCTGTCCACTGGCTCGGCCCACATAACCTAGGGTACCAAAAGCAGCTGCGGTTTGTTCTGATAAAAAACCGGCAGTAAATAATCTGTCTTCCAGTGAGGAATTTAAATCGATTGCCGGTAAAATTTCGTCCAGTTCTTTTTGTAAACCCTGAAATTCCAGCAACATAGCCTGACAATCTTCTGTGGATAAATCACGACTTACCCCCCCCGGTACGATACAATCCATTAATAAGCGATGTTGAAAGTATTGTGCATTACCGCGTAACCATAACTCTCGCAAGCGACTAAATTGCATTTGTGCAAAAGCAAAACCGACATCATTACAAATTGCGCCTATATCTCCCAAATGATTAGCGATACGCTCCCGCTCAAGCAGAATTCCTCTTGTAAAAGCGGCTCGCTCTGGAATACTTATCTCTGCCGCTTGCTCCATAGCTCTACACGCTGCCCAGCCATGTGCAACGGTACTATCGCCTGAAACACGAGCAGCTAGTCGAGCACATTGTTCCGGCGTTTGATTGACCGCTAATTTTTCTATCCCTTTATGCACATAACCCAGGCGTTCTTCCAGATTTAAAATGGTTTCGCCGACCGCCTGAAAACGAAAATGTCCCGGTTCGATAATACCCGCATGAACTGGTCCAACAGGTATTTCATAAACCCCCGCACCTCTGGCTTTTACAAACTGATAATCTGTATCTGCGGTTGTTATTTGTTCCGGTGAGCCCGTCAAAGGAAAGTCATCACGTAACGGATATTGGTTTTTTTTCCAGGCTTTATGTCGTACCCATGGACGATTGTCTGGATGCTCACTAAAATCAATACCAAACATATCCTGAGAATGGCGTTCACTGCGATTAGCAGCAGGGTAGACTGGTGCTTGAGATGGCACATGCGCATTATCTTCGCCAACCTGGGTACGCGCTAACAAATAGAGACCTTTTTTTTCAAAGATCGTATTAACAATATAATCTGGCGACTGCTGTTCCACCCAACCAGAAACCCAGCGAAGTCCCTGCTTTTGGGCGAGTTCAGCAAAGCTTCTCCAGTCTTGCGCGGCAATTTGCCATATTGGCATATCAGCCAGCCAGGAGGGGTTAATTGCTATGACATTAGCTTGCAGTTGATTTGTAAAATCATCTTTCCAATTTGAATTGCTTTGACTCATAAAGGTGCACTCCCCGAAATTAATACCGTTGCTTGTGTAAACCAATCCGCTAAAAAGGTAGGGATAGCCAAACCTAACCATAGAACCAAAGCCAGGTGAATCATTACCGGCCACAAATTCACTGGCACAGGAAGCTGACCGGCTGGTTGCTTGCCATAAACCATCGGCTGAATATTCCTGAACAAACCGGCACCAGCCAAGCCGATACCCAGTAATAACAGTGGCGTTAACCAGGGATAAGTTTGCATGGTTGCCAGCAAAACCAGAAATTCACTGGTAAACACCCCAAAAGGAGGGAAGCCAGCAATGGCTAATGTACCGATTAACAGCCCCCAACCGACAGTCGGTTGCGTCTTGATCAAGCCACGAATTTTCTCGATACGTTGTGTGCCTGCAATTTGTGAGGCATGGCCTACGGTAACGAAAATAGCCGATTTAGTCAGTGAGTGAACCATCATGTGTAGTAAGGCGGCAAAGGTTGATAATGCCGTTCCTAATCCAAAAGCAAAGGTCATCAAGCCCATGTGTTCGATAGATGAATAACTGAAAAGGCGTTTAATATCTTTTTGTCGGTGCAAAAATACTGAAGCCACCAGAAAAGATAACAAACCGAAGCCCATCATCAATAAACCGGCAATATTTGATTGAGTGGCTCCATCAACCAGCATTTTATTACGTACCACTGCATAAAGTGCATCGTTTAATAATAAACCAGACAACACAGCTGACATCGGTGTTGGACCTTCAGAATGCGCATCTGGCAACCAGTTATGTAAAGGGACTAAGCCAATTTTTGTGCCATAACCTATGAGCATAAAAACAAAGGCTATTTCCATAATTTCCGGATTGAGCTGCTCAGCATTTTCATACAACACTGACCATAACAAGGCATTATCAGCATCACCAATCTGTATGGCCGCGTAATACAATAAAATAGTACCAAACATGGCTTGTGCAATTCCAACTCCACAGAGAATAAAGTATTTCCAAGCCGCTTCAATTGATTCAGGGGTGCGATATAAACTGACTAGCATCACCGTGGCTAATGTTGCCGCTTCCATAGCTACCCACATCAACCCCATATTATTGCTGATTAACACCAGGTACATGGCTAACATAAAGCCCTGATACATGGAGTAGTATACTTTTAAACGCTTACCCGTGAGCTTACCAATTTCCTTTTCATGTGCCATATAGGCATCTGAGAAAATAGAGGTTGTCAAGCCGACAAAAGCCGTCAATACAATCAGATAAATATTAAACGAATCTACAATAAAAAGCTGGTTAGCAGAAACAATGGAACCATTCAAAAAAATAGTGATAGCAAGCCAAATAGAGATTAACAAACTGACGGCATTAAACCAGGTATTAATACGGCCGACTTCAGGCCTATGTCCCAGCAAAGCAAAATAAAGTATGCCTGCCAATGACAATAGTAATAACAGATAGGCTGCTATCATTTATCCACCTCATTTAAACGATTCAGCATATCTACATCTAAGGAATCAATACTGCTACGAATATGTAGAAAAAATATACCAAATAAAATGGCAGCAACCAGTACATCAAAGGCAATACCCAACTCTACAACCATAGGCATCCCATTAGTTGATACAATCGCAGCAAAAAACAATCCATTTTCTATCGACATAAAACCCACCACATGCGCAATAGCCTGACGGTGTGAAATCATCAGTAACATACCCAATAGAACTACGGATAAACTGGTTGCCAGTGCATTTAACATAACCACAGGGGTATCCTGTAAAACAGGATGTAATACATAATAACTAAACACAACCAGACTGGCTCCCCCTAACATCACCGCTGTTTTATTTTTTAAGGCTTCCACATCACGGTGAATATTCATCTTGAAGATTTGTCGTCTAATCATCCAGGGTATAAGAAAGACTTTCAATGCTAAAGTCATAACGGCTGAAATAAATAAATGATGTTCATCAAGGCTATAGGCTGCCAAGGCGGTCGCTACTGCCAAAAGTAAGCCTTGTAAAGCAAACACAAAGACCAGTCGTAACAACCGGCCTTGCCCCAACATTAAAAAAGAAGTTAAGCCAATCAGTGCGGCCAAGGTTAATATGGCTTGAGTATAAAAATCTAAACTCTCAATATTCATAAGTGCTATGACTCCAAAATAATATGACTAAACAGTCCCAGTAAAGCCAAAAGATAGGCAAAACTTAAATACTCCTGTACTCTGAAGAAACGCATTTTTGCAAATAAAGTTTCTGATAGTGCTAATAACAGGGCTAAAACAGCTAGCTTTCCGACAATATGTAATAAACCATAACCTAATGCCGAAAAGCTAAAATGTTCGGCAATACCCCATGGGAAAAAGATATTGGCTATCAAGACCCCGTATAACATCAACTTCAACTGACTGGCCCATTCGATCAATGCCAGATGTCGACCGCTGTATTCCAGTATCATGGCTTCATGAATCATGGTTAGTTCCAGGTGAGTAGCGGGGTTATCCACGGGAATACGTCCGGTTTCAGCAATCGCCACCAATATCATGGCAAATAAGGCGAATATAAAGGAGGGTCGTAGTACCGTGCCATGCTCCAGCACATAGCTTATCGCAAACGATAGATTGGTAGTGGACGCAGTCATTGTCAGGGTAAAAATAGCCATCAACATGGCGGGTTCTGCTAAAGATGAAATGGTCATTTCACGAGAGGCTCCCATGCCGCCAAAAGCCGTTCCAATATCCAGACCCGCCAGTACCAGAAAAAAACGTGCAAAAGCAAAAAAACCAACCAGTACAATGATATCTGCACTGGCTGCCGTAGGCAGATCAACTGCAATTAAAGGTATTACACTGGCAGCCAAGACCATGGACGAAAAGATAATATAGGGTGAGATCACAAACAACCAGGATGCCTGCTCGGAAACAACGGGCTGTTTATGGGTTAATTTCCACAAATCCCGGTACGGTTGCAATAAAGACGGTGATTTCCGGTTTTGTAAAAAACATTTACAGCATTTTACCCAACCAGCCAACAAGGGGGCTAATGTTATAAAAAGTAGCATTTGTATCAGTGCAATTAACCAGTTCATTAGCTAACCACCCATAACAATAAAATTAAAGTTGCAAAGGAATAGGCCAAATATACACGTATATTTCCAGTTTGAATTTTCCCCACTAATCGAGCCAAACGATTAACCATCTTCTCAATAGGAAAATAAATCTTTGCCCAGCTGTGGTCTAGAATACTGAGTTGATATTGTATATCCGTGACCTGTTGAGATAAGGCGCCTTGATGCTGCTTATCAATTTTCTCATCTATCTGCCAGACTTTGCTGAAAATCCGCCTAAATGGCATACTAAAAGATATGCAATCGTATTGCATCCTAGGCGTTAAACCACCAAACCCACAATCCCAGGTATCCGATTTACGTAATCTCATGGCAGGATCCCGGCGTAAATACCTGAAGCTGATAGCTCCAGCAATCAACACACCTATAAGCACTAAAGGAGCCGCGTATGAAGCCTGGTGTGCTGAAACCGGAGCCAACCAAAGCCAGTCAACAGCAATCGTATTTACGGGACTTTGTCCTAAAATTTGACTGGAAACATGATTAAGTAACTGAATCATAAGTCCAGGAAAAATACCCACCAAAAAACATAAACCTGCCAGTAAACTTAAACCCGCCAGCATACCCTTATCATCAATTTCCTGTGCCTTTTCACTATTTCGAGAGCGTGCTTGTCCAAGAAATATAATGCCATAGACTTTAACAAAACAGGCAGCAGCTAAAGCGGCTGTTAGAGCAAGTGCTGCAGCAGCAACAGGAATTAAACTGCGTAACACACCATCGTCCAGCACATCAACTTGTAAAGCGGTTTGAAAGGCCAGCCATTCGGAGACAAAACCATTAAAAAGAGGCAGTGAAGAAATACTCATGCAAGCCACTAACATTAATTTACTGGTATGCGGCATACGTTTAATTAACCCGCCCATTAAACCAATATTTAACTCGTGTACATTGTGTTGAATCACGCCTGCACCCAAAAACAATAAGCTTTTAAATAAGGAATGATTAAAGGCATGAAATAAAGCCGCTATAAAACCCAAAGCCGCTATTTGTGGATGCCCCTGTGCTTTAAAAATCATGGATAATCCCAGCACCATAAAAATTATGCCCATATTTTCTACCGAACTATAAGCCAGCAGACGTTTTAGGTTGGCTTGCATCAGTGCGTAAAAAATACCACCCAAAGCGGAAAATGCACCAATAACCATCAGCCCAACCCCCCATTGAGTATGAACACCGCCTAGCAAATCAAAACAAAAGCGAATCATTGCATATAACGCCACCTTAAGCATGACACCACTCATTAAGGCCGAGATATGTGATGGTGCTACGGGATGTGCTTCTGGTAACCAAACATGCATAGGTACCAACCCTGCTTTCATGCCAAAACCCAGCAACGCTAGAACAAAAGCAATACTTGCCCAGTTTGTTGATAATTCAGCGCTACGCAAGGCATCAAAAGTGAAACTGTAATTCTCTGCATAACTCGTTAATACGCCAAAACCAAGGATAATTAACAAGGCACCCACTTGCGCCATCAACAAATACAAAAAAGCAGCACGACGATTAGCTGAAAGTTCATGCTGAAAGGCAACCAGAAAATAACTACTAACGGACATCAATTCCCAGGAAATCATAAAAAAGAACGCATCATCGGCCAACAAAACCATCAGCATACCCGCAATAAAAAATCCGGTAAAAAAACCTAATACAGCAAAGGGATGTTGCTGTTCATCATAGCCTTTAACATAACCGGGACCATATAGACTGGTAGCAATCACTGCTATGCCAATAATTAAATAAAATAACCCTGACAAACTATCAAAACGCACATGCCAAGGTAACCATGGCAACCCCAGACTCAGCTGATCTGTTTCAATACCCTGATTAATTAAAATACTCAATCCTGCACACACTGCAAAAACACCTGATAGAGCTAACAGAGCAAAAACCACACGTTGTAAGCGTAATGAATAAAATTGTTCAGTTAGACAATCGTTTAATAACTGCGAACAACTTTGTGGCAGGTTAGGGATTTTTTTTAAGCCATACAGGCCAAGTTGTAACAAGTTATCCCGCTGATGCATCAATAAAGCTAGCAATCCTGATAGAAGGCTTAAAACAACAGAGCCATAGGCTAAAAAGAGAATCATTTTTAATACTCTAGGAAGGATCAGAAAACATACTTATTCTGATATAAAAAGAAAAAACAGTCACTAATATGGGGGGGGAATGAATTTAAGCGCCTAAAAGATAACGTTTCCTTTCAGAATGCCAAACGCTATAAGCTAAACCGCAAGTTGCGTAGAGTGAAAGCATATCTAATGGCAACCCTAGACCAGCAAGATCTATCTCTAAAAAAATCATAATAACTAAAGTCCATAGCGAATTATAAATCAAACTGGCTAAAATCAATGCTGTGTATAGAAAGCTTTTTGTGACCGGTTTGTTTTTATAAATTCTGTAGCTTATATGAATAATAACAACGCCCGCAATCAAATCCAGCTCTGTGAAAATAACTGAGCCTGTATCCCAAATAAAAAAAATAATGATGCTCCATAAAACCGAATACTGCAAACCAAATATCATTATAATTTTCTTAAATTTATTCATTATCTTTGAACCTTAATTAAATTAAGATACGAGTATATCGGCTTCTATTTGTTTAGACTGAATCTTTTGAAAATTTCGAGTTTCATAAGACTATATTAATAACTAAAGTTTCGGCGTTAAAAAAGGGTTTAAAAACCAACAAAGCATTGATAAGATGATTGCAACCAGAAAAATGATACTGCTGAGAAATAACGATGATAGAGGCATATATTTTTCAAAAATCATTTATTACACCTAACAAAGTGAAATACAGAAACCTGTTTTTGTAGCCCAAGGATCTTTTAACAAGTTCCATGCGGTTTTGTCATACTCTTATCTGCTGAAGAACTATCAATCGTTTTAGTGCAAGGTGGATTTTTTTGTAAATGCTGTATTGCCGATAAGGTATCAGCCAAAAGCTTATCCGCCAGATCGCGGCTAAAATTTTCTTTGACGACCATTCGCAATACCACAATATGCTCAGCATCTGGAGGCAATGAATAGGCAGGAACAATCCAGCCATTTTTTTTTAATTCATCAGAAATATGGTAGGCAGTCAGGCTGGAATCATCAATGAGTCTAACCACAACTACAGGCAAAAAATTACTATCAGTCAAAATTTCAAAGAAACCGGATGCCGATAGCTTTTGTTCCAGATACTGAGCATTACTCATGACCGAGCCGATAATTTTACGATAACCCGACTGACCCATTCGCAGAAACATATAATATTGCGCCAGTAAATTGGAGCTACCTTTAGAAAAGTTCAAACTATAATTGAACATGGAACCACCCAGGTAATTAATTTCAAAAGGAAGTTCAGGTGGTAAATCAGACTTGTCCTTAAAAATAACTGAGCCCATGCCAGCATAAACCAGACCATATTTGTGATTGGAGACATTAATGGATCTGACCTGCTCCAGTCTGAAATCCCAGATAAAGTCGGGTTTAAAAAAAGGTAAAATAAAACCACCACTGGCGGCATCAACATGAATAGGGATATTTATACCTGTTTTAGCTTTATGCGTGATTAGTACATCATTAATCGCTTGAATATCATCTACCTGTCCAGTAAACGTGGTGCCTACCACAACCCCGACGGCAATCGTATTTTCATCTAATAAAGGTAGAACATCCTTTGAATTGATGGTGTATTTATCCGTTTGTAAAGGAATAACTCGCATTTCCACATCAAAATAACGGGCAAATTTTTCCCAGCAAGTATGCACATCAGCCCCGAAAATGATATTGGGTTGACTACTATCCAATCCTGCCGCCTGCCTTTTTTTACGCCAAGTCCATTTATGCGCCAGTAAGCCCAGCATGATGGCCTCGGAAGAACCAATAGTGGTCACCCCCATTGCTTCGCAATCACTTGGAACATTGAATAAATTTGCCTCCATTCGAATGATACGATCTTCAATCACTTTTAACTGCGGATACTCATCTTCGTCCACCAGATTTTTAGCTGCTCCAAGCCTGATTAGATCATCTGCTTCTGGTTCCATCCAAGTGGTGACAAAAGTGGCCATATTCAGTGCCGGATTACCTTCCAGATTCATTTCATCGGCCACAATACGATAAGCCACAGCAGGCAATAAAGAGTCTTCTGGTATTCGGTCCTTTTCAATAGGCTGGGTATCCCAACGACCACCGTAAACGGGGGTAATGTAAGGGTTGTCTGAGGCTGTTACTGGTCTGAACAGTGATTTTATCTTATCGGTAATTTTCATTATTTATCTCTATTTTTATGATATGCAGAGAATACGAGAGTTAATCCTAGAAAAATCAGTTGGACATGAATTTTGTGGGAAATCTGGGCGAGGCAGAAAAATGCTCCTGCATTTTCTGCCTCGTCCAAATTTTTCACAAAACCATGGAGCGATTTTCCTCCCCACCAAATAGGTGAGTGTGAATAAACCTGATTAGACACGATATTCAAGAACTTGCATGGAATTTAGCGCCCAACTGATTTTTCTAGGTTAATCAAGGTATAATTTTCTTTTACCAGCAGGCTCATAATCAAGGCAATGAGCAGGCTTAAAACAATCACCGATAGTGCCTTTTGGAAGTCTTCAGAACTCAAAGCCTGTGTGCTAGCACTTTTCTCCAGTAACCAGCCTATCAGTGGTTGAAACAGTGCGCTACCGCCAATTAACCAGGTATTAGTAAATCCCAGCGATGTGCCTTCAGCATCTTGGGAGCCCAGTTTAGTGTTGTTTGCATAGGCAAGAACATTGCCACAACAGAAAAAACCGAGTAAAAATAATAAACCATAGGCTGCCCATAAAGGTAGGCCAGGGGTATAAAGTAGCACAGACATACTAATTAAACCGCCGCCAGCACCAATGGCCATGGGTAATTTAAACCGCTGGATACGATCTGCAAACCAGCCAAAAAAGAAACTCCCTGGTATTGCGCCAATAAATAGCATGGATACAGCCGTTGCCGCATGAACTTGACTAATATGGAAGTGAGTCTGAATAAACAGAGGTCCCCAAAGCGCACCAAAAGCAATAAAACTGGTGTTGATGGTTGCCGCATAGATACCTGTATACCAGGCATCAGGTTTTCTCAGCAGGTATTTAAGATCTGCAAGGGCGTGCGAATTCACTGTTGTTAATTTTGCCTTGACATCTGTGACGGGTTTATCCCGTACCAACAGAAAAATAACAACCGACAAAGATAGCCCTAGTAAACCAATAAGCCATAGAGTTTGCTGCCAACCCAAGGTTTCACCGAGTGCTGAAATGGGCCCTTCACCGCTGACGGCACCAATCATACCGACCACATTGGTCAATCCAACCATGGTGGCAAAACGATTGGCAGGAAACCAGTTGGCCGCCAGCTTTAAACAGGAAACAAAGGAAAAAGCGGCACCAGCACCCACCATCATCCGGGTAATCGCCGCCATTGAGGGTGAAGTCGCGATGGAAAATAACAGGCAACTGCTCCCCGCAACCAATGCTGCAATAGCCAGTGGTCGACGCGAGCCAAAACGGTCAACCGTCAGACCAATTGGAATTTGTAATACCGCATATGAATAAAAATAACAGGATGAAATAAAACCAAAGGTACTGGCATCAGCATGAAAAGCCGTTCTTAACTGGCTCCCCAATGCAGCAGGAATCACCTGATTAATAAAATCAAAAAAGAAGTATAGTGTAGCTATGCCCCACATTAGCCAAGGTGTCATTATTGTGTGTTTGTCCAATTAAATTTATTAGCGGGATATTTTGGAGTACAAAACATGTTTGTGTACTAAAACAAAGATGAAAAACCTATTTTATCACTCCAAGTTAGGCACTTTTATGTTCTGCATATTTCGCTTTCATATTTTCAATCATATAAAACAACACAGGAACGGCCAGTATGGTTAGAAAAGTCCCGGTGATTAAACCACCTATCGCAACAAAGGCCAGTGGCGACAGTCGTTCAATACCTACCGCCCATTCCAGAGCTAAAGGGATCATACCTACGGCTGAAGATAATGCGGTCATTAAAATAGGTCGTATACGTTTTTCCACTGCTGATAATAACGCGGGTTTAATCGCTAACCCTTCCGCCATTGACTGCTTGGCAAAATCAATCAGTAAAATACCATTATTTACTACGATACCCATTAACAGAATCAAGCCCATAATTGCAGGCATAGACATAAATTTCCCCCCTAATAACACCCCAAAGGCTGCTCCAATAACTGCTAAAGGTAAAGTAAGCATAATGGCAACAGGGTCTAAAAAGGAGCGAAAAGTAACCACTAGCATGAAATACAATAAAACCATACTTAAGGCCAAGGCTTTAATCAGACGGGTAAAGGTCTCAGCCAGTTGTTTGTATTCACCCTCATAATGAATCTGGTAGCCTCGTGGTAATTTAATATCTGCAAGTACAGCAGCCACTTCATCATGCAAAGCGGTAATGGATACATTTCTTCGCCAGGCTTTAATATCAATGGTCGGTTGTAAATATTGATGCGTTTCAGCCGTTGCTGCGCTAATTAGCATGGGCGCAGCCACCGATTCCAAAGGAATGACCTCACCTTTTGGGGTTTCAATCGCAATAGCCCGAATATTTTCTTTATTCATCCGTTGATCAGGCTGTAAACGAGTCCAAACAGGAATAAAATCTTCACCCGCCACTCGAATACGACCTGAATCTACCCCATTAACTGCTTGAGCAACTTGCTGGGTAACATCGGCAGGTGATAGACCATAAAGTCTGGCTTTGGCAGGATCAACAGCTAATTTAATGCGTTGTGAATAATCCTGCCAACTGCGTTCCATACCGGTTAAGCCATGAACCGTTTTAAGCCGTTGCATCACTTGCCCGGCTAACTGGCTGAGTTCTTTCGGGTCATTTCCTGAAATCATCACATCGACATTGGCAGTAATCGAGGATAAAGGTGTTGCCCCAAAGACACGAACATTAGTGGAAACCAAATCAGGAATGGTTAGTAAACGTTCTCTTAATCCCTGATTAATATCATAAATACTACGGTTTCGGTGAAAACGATCAACGATATTTAAAGTCACTTCACCTTGTTGTAATAAACGTTGTGAACCAAACGATTTTACGCCAGGTTCTGCGCCAATAACAGTTGATAATGAAATAAGCCATTCTGCAGGAAATTCCTGTTTGATAGCCGTTTCCACTTGCACCACTATTTGTCGCATTTTATCGGTATCGGTATCCGGTGAAGCTTCAAAAGAAATAGTATCTATGCCTGTATCCATCATCGGCATCAATTCTCGTCCTTGTAAGCGCATATGGGCGGCTGAAATAACAAATAAAACCAAGAAAAGTCCCATCACCCATAGACGATGATCTAAGGCACGACTGACTAAAAATAAATAGCCATGCTTCATCGGCTCCATAATATATCGGGTAAAAGGATCCAGTAACCAGGCTAAGGGATCTTTTGCTCCCGGCTTAAGTATTCTGGGTGCAAGCAACGGAATCATAGTGACTGAAACCACCAGCGAAGCAAATAAAGCAACAGATAAAGTGACACATAAGGGACGCAACACGGTTTCGACAAAGCCACCAATTAGCATAATAGGGACTAATACTAAAATGGTACTGACCGTGCCGGAGGTGTCCGCTAATAATATTTCATCCAACCCTCTAACAGCAGCAACTTTGCCTTGTTCAGAAAATTCACGCATTCGCCTTTCGATATTTTCCATCACCACGACCACATCATCCGCTAATAAACCCACGGCAATTATAATGCCTGATAAGGTCACCATATCAAACTCAAAGCCTATCCACCACAAAATAGCAAAGGTCAATAAATAGGACAATGGCAATGATAAAGTTACGATCAGTGCGGCGCGTGAATTACCTAAAAACAATAAAATGATAATTAAGGTCATTACCACCGCATCGCGTAAAGAATCCAGCATATTATCAACCGTTAGATCAATAATACGGCCCTGGGTATCCGCCACTTGTATATCCAGATTGGGAAACTTTGCTTTAACGTCTGCCAAATTCTGATTGATACTGCTAATCACCGTTTTTGCATAGCCTCGTTCAGAGCGTAATAATGAAAGTGCCACCGCCTCTTTGCCATTACCGCGATATAAAGAAGTAGCATCAGCTTGACCCCAATGTACCTGTGCAACATCAGAAATTCGAATATGATGCCCACCATTCACAGGCAGTAAAATTTCAGCAATATCATGGGGATCATTAGCTAATGACTGTGCCGTTAATAACAGCCGCATATCATGACGATGCACTAGTCCTGCGGGCATCGATATATTGGAATCCAATAAAGCCATCATGACCTGCTGAATCGTCAAATTGTAGGCCTGTAATTTATTGCGGTCTACATCAACCGACACTTGCCTTACCGGGCCACCAAAAACTTCTGCTTCCGCTACACCAGGTAAATTCAATAAAGTATCGCGTAAATCATGTTCTGCAATACGTCTGACTTGTGCCAAATCCAGCCCTGAATCTTTGCCTGGTGTCACCGATAACACCATTAAAGGACGTGCAGCATCTGTGATTTTAAAGATTAACGGCTCTCGAACCCCTCTGGGTAACAGGCCCCGTACTCTGGATAATTCTGTAGTAACTTTATTAGCGGCAATATTAATTTCATTATCGTATTCAAACTCGACCATAACCGAGGACACGCCATCACGCGAGGTTGAAGTCACTCTTCGTACTCCATCTATCGCGGTTAACCTGACTTCTAATGGATGAGTGACATCATTACTCATATCGGTGGTCATCGCTCCCGGCCACTGGGTAACAACTGCAATCACAGGGCGGTTGGTATCGGGAAATAAATTGGTCGGAATGGATTGAAAGCCTAATATACCAAGCAAAATAGCGGCAAAAGCGGCTGAAATCAGGGTATGAGGTTGTGATAAGATACGTTCAGCAAAGGTCATTGTGCCGCCTCGTCTGTAGCAATTGCGCGAATGCTATCTTTATCACGCAATCTTAATAACACACTGCCATGCCCAATCACGACCTGATCATCAGCTTGAATATTGCCAGAAATCGCACAGCCCTCAATACCACACAGAGCAATGTCGACAGTTATTTTACTTAGCTTATCGCCAGCAGTTGAACGGTTAACTTTAAAAACATGCCCTACGCGAGTTTCTGATGAAGGCACTAAAGCCGAATGAGGCACAATTAAGCTTTGTTCAATTATTTTAGAAATTACTCGTACTGCAACAGGAGAACCATCAGGTAAGTTAAAAACCCGTTGTGGTAAATCAATCTCCACACTGCCCATCGCCATTTTATCCAGTGCAGGATTGATACGGGTAATGTTAGCTGTCAGCATGGCTTTACCTCGTGATATTTGTACCTCACCCCCCGGTTTTACACGGGTTAGTGTTTCCAAAGGAATAGGCACAATGACACGCCCGCCTTGTTTAGAGTTTAATTCATAGAGTATTTTCCCAGGGATTGCAGTATCGCCCACTTCAACTAGACGTTGTGCAATATCCGCATCCAGAGGAGAAACAATGTGCCCATAGCCGATTTTGACTTGTATTTGATTAATTTGCTTTTGCAATGACTGTACATTAGCACGGTCTTCACGCACTTTTGTTTGCCATTGGTCAACCGCTGATGCCGCTGATCCACCCTCTTTAAATAGCTTCTGCTCGCGTTGTAATTCTCTTTGGTCATGATGCAGAATTGCCTCAGCACTCACTCGTTTTGCCTCTAGCGCATCACGATTGGCTTCTAACTCTTCGGTATCAATATGTACCAGTAAATCACCTTTTGCTACATGACCACCTGCTCTTGGGCCTAAACCCAGAATACGTCCTGATATTTGCGGGCTGATTCGTACTTCACTGGCACTTTGTACTTCACCCAAAGCAGGAAAGCCCTCAGTAACACGACCATTTGTGATGTTGGCAACGGATAATGCCCAAGGAGCTAATGTCATCGTTGGTTCATCTGTTACTTTTTTTAATTTGGTGTGTAAAACAACAAAGCTGAGAATAATAATCAGCAGGAAAACCAAATATTTTGCTTTAGCCATTAAGAATTTTTTTATCATTGTGAATTACCTGCTTGTAAACGATAGGCTTGGGGTTCTTTACCTAAGGCTAAATTTAATTGATCATCTGCCAGCCACCAAGCCGCTATGGCACTACTTAAACTTGATCGGGCTTTTGCCAGCGCCGATTCTGCATCCAATAAATCCACCGAAGAAAGTCGTCCGTTTTGGTAACGATCAGACTGGATTTTCTCAGTTTCAATCGCCGCCTGTAAACCCGCTTGTGCCGCTTCATATTGTCGCTGTGATGCAGTCCAGCCTGCCGTAGCGGCATCAAACTCCGCTTTAGCTTGATTAGCCGCCAACACTTTCTGTTGCTGAACCGCTTGAATTTTTGCATGCGCCTGATTGATTTGTGCCGTTCGTCTCCCACCATCCCATAATTCCCAATCAAGTTGCCCAACGACACTCCATACTCCTGACCCATCGCCATTGTAAGCAGAATTTTCGGCCACATTGGCTTGTACAGATAAACTCGGTAACCAATCCCGATAGGCCCCTTGGGCTGATTCTTTTTCTGCCTTAGTCAGCCGGTTAAAGCGTTGGATATCGGGTCGTTGTTGTAAAAGCTTTTCATTGATAGCCGTTAAAGGTGTTGGCGTGGTTTTAGCCTGTATGATCAATTTTATATATTGCGATTGATTTAACAGTGCTGCCAGACTAGCGCGTATGCGGGCATCATCGCCATTAACTGCTGCCATTTGTCCTTCAACGGCTTTAATTTCAGCTTCGATACGCAATAATTCGACTTTCGCTAATCGCCCAATCTTGATGGCTGTTTCAGTCACTCGATAATGTTCCAGCAAAGCCTGATGCTGTTTGTTTAATGCATCACGCACACCCGACAGTTGTTGTAAACTGCGATATAAAAAAACAGCCTGGGAAAATAACTGTAAGCGAGAGTTGGCATAAGCAAAATGAGAGGCTTCATTTAAATGTTGTTGCGCATGAACTTTAGCAGTGATTTTGCCGTTAATATCCAATGGTAATGAAAGGTTTGCACCATAACTATATTGATTACTATCAACAGCGATTTGAGAGAAATTTACAGGCGGAGCCAGTGGACTGACCAAACGGTTATTATTGTAATGAATATCTTGCCCGTAAAGTGTTATTCTCCCCCAGTATTCACTGCTGGCTTTATCAATACCCGCTCTGCTTTCATCTATATTGGCTTTATCAACACGTAACTGCGGTGAGACTTGCTCCAACTGGTGTAATAGCATTGATAAATCTGCTGTTTCTGAAGCTTTCAGTGGCAATGAGCAAGTAAGAAAACCAAGCATCAATAAAAACCACCGCTTAACCTGAAAAAAGAAAGTATTTTTAATATTGTTCATAATTTTTATTAAATATTTATCGTTCAACCCAATCTTGGTAGAAATTTGCAATTTTTAAAAGCAGCGTGTTTAGGTTAACGGCTATTAATCAAAGAGCTAATCGAAACTAAGGGCAAATTTTTAAACGCCATAAGTCCAGCAATTATCAGCAAAAACCAGCCAAACAGTTTTTTCATTTTCTTTTTATCAATGGACAAGGCTTTTCTGGCCCCAATTTGTCCACCGATAAAAACAGCTATTCCCAGCATTAATGAAGTTTTCCAGTCCCAGTGCCCTGCTGTCAAATGCCCTGCAAAACCACCAGCTGCAGTTAAGCCCACCATCAAAGCACTTGATCCCACAGCAATATCCATCGGGATACCTAATAACAACACCATCAAAGGTACTTTCAAAATACCCCCTCCGACTCCCACTAGACCACTACTTAATCCGGCAGCAAAAGAAACAGGTAAGGCCAGTAATAAATTAACCGAATAATGCTGCTGGTTAAATTGTCGGTACCAATGAAACCAATATTTTTTTTTTGGTAGTGCTTTAGGTTTCTGTTTAAACTCATGAATCATAAAAATGGCAGTAAAAGTGACCAGTACAGAAAAAAACCAGCTTAAATATTGTCCACTCATATTTCCCGAGATATACCCTCCTATAAAACCACCTACAGTGGTGACTGTTTCTAATACCGCAGCCAATGACCAGTCTATTTTTTTTGCTTTACGGAATACTAGGGTAGCGGATAAAGAAGCCACCATAATCAGAAATAAACTACTGGTTGCCGCCGTATGGAAATCAATACCGAACAAGACTTGTACCGGTGTATATAAAGTACCTCCTCCTTGCCCTAGCATTGAAAACACAATGGCAACCAGAAAAATAATACTACTCAGTAATAATAGGCTGGTGGATAAAATCATAAAGGGTTCACTATAATATTTTATAAAAAACAGACTACGAACTTATGGCTTAAGTAGTCTAATAAGAGTGCCTGATAGCTGGGTACCTGGTGCAACGGTATTAAATACCGTGCCATATTTCTTTATATTTTCATAAAGCAGTTCAAGTCGGTGGTCGTTCTCATCGCTATCCACAACAATTTGATACGTGATCGATTCCATACTAGGCGGTACATCCTGACGTATCCCTGAAATATTGACACTGACACTTTGCCATTCAAATTTAAGTATTGGAGCAACCCGTTCTATACCTTTAATCATACAAGCCGCTAAAGCGGCGAGCAGTAATTTTGCGGGATTAAAAGCATCAGACCGACCTTTTAGGTCAGTATCTAATGTAATTTTGTCCTCTTTACAATACGCTTGACTACCATGCGCATCGATACGCTGCGCACTGACATGAAAACTCATTTTCTTCAGCTGATTCACAATTATTTTCTCTCTGTAGTCTTAGCTATAAAGGCATAATTAAACTTTCACTGCCTTAATTAGCAATATGCGTTTTTTCAACAAATAACTTTGCCTTATCACCTCGCAATAAATCAGCCATCCCCATCAAACCATCGACCAGATATTTAGCTTGATAACCATTAAGGATTAAAAAAATACGACCTAAAATAGCTCTGTCTTTATGCGGGCAAGCGGTCACCACAATTTTATTTTTATCGATTTCTTCCAGACGCTCAGGCAATTCATTCAACGGAATATTGATCGACCCGCCCATATGCCATGCTGAAAATTCTTCTTTAAAACGTATATCAATAAGTTGTGCCTTATCTTCTTGTAATAGCTCAACTAGTTATTTTCATCTCTTTTCTTTCAGCGTAATCAAAATTGGATAGATAGTCTTTCATAATATATTCCTGCTTAAGTGATCATAATCCTAGAAAAATCAGTTGACCGCTGAAAATTTACCAAATCGATTGAATGATATGGGTAGTCAAGATGACTGTGACCCACCCGTTTGGTGAGAGTAAGCCGCTCCATGATTTTGTGAAGAAATCTGGACGAAAAATCATGCAGAATCACTCTTGATAAGGACTATAGCCATTGCCTATATGGAAGTAGGTAAGGGGCGTAAGCAGAATGCGGAAGCTTTATCTGCGAGTGATTATTTGTCTTTGAAATACATGGATGTATTGAATGCAGAAAATGCAGGAGCATTTTTCTGCCTCGCCCCGATTTTCCACAAACTTCATGTCCAACCGATTTTTCTAGGATAATGGGAAAAAATTACCGTTGTACGTCATGGGCTATTCAGTTATCGACTTCTCCTGTCAATATTGTTTGTTCGATTGACTTAAAGTCATAACCCGAATGGGTACGGATCAGACCTTTGTTAAACATCATGGTACCGACGAAAATTAAGATGACACCCGATAACTGAAAAAACCGGTGGGTTGCGGCGGCTGAAAAGAGGCGCGTTAAATAACCGAAGCTAAATAGAGCGGGCAAGGTACCCAAACCAAACAAAGTCATGATCTTTGCACCCAATAGTGGATCACTGCTCCCTGCCGCCATCACATACATGGCTTGAAGCGGTCCGCAACCGAGCAAAAAACCTGAGAAAAATCCGATAAAAAAGGGACTGCGCGAACGTTTTCTGTGCTCGATGGCAAAATGGGCCAGACTTTTGGGTTGCTTGAGACGAACATGTTTTAAAACGGCAAAAACATCCAGCATATTCAAACCAAACAGAATCAGGAATCCCCCCGCTGCTAGATTGGTGATGCCCTGCATAAAAGGCGTAATACTGATCACCGAACCCAACAATCCAAACAAAGCTCCGAACATGGCATACGACAGAGTCTTACCCACTCCGTATAAAATATGTGATAACCAGGAAGGTTGCTGTTGTTCGACATCCTTAGCAGTATAGCTAATTACAAATCCGCCACACATACCGATACAATGCAATCCAGTAATCAACCCGACCAACAAGATCATACCATCACTTAAGTGCGTGTTTAAATCCGGTAAAGTGAACTGGTGGGACAGTTTTCGTGCGGCAATCATGATTATCACCATCAAAATGACGGCAACTAAGGCGAAGATCAATTTCAGCCAAAGAGGTTTACCACTTGCTTGTTGCGATGCTATGGGATAACCGCTTAACTCAATGACGTTTTGTATATCCTTGAGACTGGTTTTACCTTCATCAAAACAGACATCAACCGTTCCTGAGGGATAATCAGCAGCAACCTGGTCAACACCTTCTAATAGGGTAACAGCGGTTTCTATGATTGTTTCACAACCGCCACATTGCATCCCTGTTACATGGAATTTTACTTGCTGCATCTTTTTCCTCCAGGAAAGGTATTTAAAAAATCACTATTTTAGTATCTATGAAATTTATAATATTTCTATAAATAATTAGGGGTGCATATGCTGATGAGGGTTTTGTCCTTTTGCCATAGCCCAATGATGCTCTTGGTGATGATTGCCTATGGCTAACAGGCCGATATAACCCAACCCCCTGATCTTGTTGACTTCAGTGGCTTGAGCGGTCGTTACAATGATTTGATATTCCCCATTCGCTTTACTCGACTGCATATCCCAACCTGTTTCCATTTTTAACATCATCGGATGGGCGTTTAACACTTTATCCAGTGCCTTTTCCGCTCTAACGGTCACAGGCTTCACTCTGATTTTTACCCCGTGCTCGATTGCCTGTTGGGAAAGCACGTCCACGTTATAGGAAAATTCAAACATATCGCGTAGGTGTTGACGCAAGACTTCCAGGTTAACTTTTGACCAGTCAGTGTTTGGATCGGCTGATAATTTTTGTATCACTTCTTGAATAGTAGCGAATATATCCGTGCCTGATTCAGTTAATCCCCCCGAAACCCTTCGGGACTGGTGCAGCGAATGTTGAGCCATATGATGCATAGGTCGCATTGAAACAGCATCTCGAGCATGATCGCTTAATTGGGCATCAAAATATTGATGAATAGCTTTTATAAGAGCAGGCTTATGACTAGAAAAAGTGATTTCTGCACCGTCAACTAAATCTTTATACGCAATATTAATTTGATGATGTTTTGCCAGGCTTAACTTCTCCAAGCCTGGCATGCTCTTACCATGAATTTTTGCAGGCCCAGAAAAATTACCGTGCTGAAATTCATTGGAAATCTTGGTTAAATGCTGACGTATCAGCTTTAATTGTTGCGTATTTTTACGGTTTTTAACAATAACCTGTTGAATCCCCCCCGTCGGTGTTTTAGTAAAGATGTGTGTCGTGAGTTCCAAATTAAATGGCATTACATGAGCACCTCTCTGAGCAACCTCATTAAGCCGTTTTTCGCTTGCTTTTTCTACAGCATTAGAGGGGCTGACTATTAACAAAGTTAAAAGTATTGCAAATAATGATTTCATATGTTTTCCTTTTTATTATGTTCAAGCTGATTTGCCAGAATCAATGTTATTATATTTTGCTACAAGGACATCACATATGATTAAAATCATATTCAGAGAAGTTATAACAGTTTTATAAATCGTTCCTGGCGACTGATCTGTTTGGCTTTTTCAAGGCTTTTTAATGTTCTGTAAAAAGCCTCATGAGAAAGACCAATACGATAAGCAACATCTTTCAATGAAATAGATAATTTAACTTCTTGATTGGCATTCATCTCATTTCTTAGAAAAGCAAGGGTTCGTTCTGTTGCAGAGCGAATATTTTTTATCTCATTAATAGCACGTAAACTCTTTATTTGATGGGCGTACACAGTTAATAACTGCCTCATTACTGCAGGATCTTTTTCAAGGAAAGCAATTAAATCTGATTTTTTTACATAACTTACTTCTGTTATCTTATCCGCAATCGCTGAGCAATGATTTTTTTTTGAGAATAAAGATGCCTCAGCAATGATTTCTCCTGGGAACGCCACATGTAAAATGACAGGTGATCCATCAAGCGTATATCTTTGCAACCTTAAGCGACCAGCTGTTATGTAGTACATATTCAGAATTTCGTCATTTTGTAGAAAAAGAGTAGCTCCTTTTTCAATCAATAATTTTACGGATTTTAAATCCGTAAAGGTGTTGTTAAAAAGACTATTCATATATAGTTTTATCTATCAGTCTTAAATTCAAAATATTTTTTAATCCGCAACTCAAATTAAATAATGTTACATAACGGAGTACAAAAACATGTTTTTCACACCTTATTAGCTAGAAAACCAGCCCTTAGTGCGTTTACAAAAGCCAACCAATGCCAGCATTAAAGGCACCTCAATCAACACTCCTACGACAGTTGCCAAAGCTGCGCCTGATGATAGACCAAACAGCATCACCGCTGTGGCAATCGCCACTTCAAAATGATTAGATGCACCAATAAGTGCTGAAGGTGCTGCATTTTCATAAGAAAATCCCCAGAATTTTGCTGCAATATAAGTAATTGAAAAGATCAGTATGGTTTGTAACGCTAAAGGAATAGCAATCCATAAAATAGTTAATGGATTGGCAATAATCACATCACCTTTAAATGAAAATAATAAGATCAAAGTCAACAACAAGGCGACAATAGTAATCGGGGTTAGAACATGTAAAAACTTTTGTTCAAACCAGTCCAGACCTTTATGAGCAACTATCCATTTACGCGAAAAATAACCAGCAAATAACGGTAATGCCACATAAATACTAATGGACAGTAAAAGTGCTTCCCAGGGTACAGGTAATTGGCCTACGCCTAGTAAAAAGCCACCAATGACACCGAATAAAAACAACATCACCAGTGAATTAATGGCAACCATCACCAATGTATGTCCAGCATTACCTTTAGCCAGATAGCCCCAGACTAACACCATCGCTGTGCAAGGTGCCACGCCCAGTAAAATACAACCGGCCAGATAGCTGCGCCATAAGGGGACTATCATCATCTTGACACCTTCATGCATAACCACAGTGCCGGAACCATAATGACTGCCGACGGGTAAATCCAGGCCAAATGGTAGCTTCACCAGATCAGTCGCATCCGTGCCGATAAACTGTTGAAACAACATCCCTAAAAACAAATAGGCAATGGCATACATGGTGAATGGTTTAATTGCCCAGTTGACAATTAGTGTTAACGACACGGGTTTGATGCTTTTTCCTGCTTTAACCACTTCGGCAAAATCAATTTTCACCATGATGGGATACATCATAAAAAATAGACAGATGGCGATAGGAATGGAGACAACCGGCGCACCATTAACATTAATAC
>Ga0256847_1000296_pt1 | contig 33251 bp, 25 predicted proteins | sample TeddybearmetaG_FD_189099 | JGI IMG/M metagenome (GOLD analysis project Ga0256847, IMG submission 189099) | Hydrothermal vent microbial communities from East Pacific Rise, Pacific Ocean - Teddybear | ecosystem: Environmental > Aquatic > Marine > Hydrothermal vents | place: Pacific Ocean: East...
TAGCAGTCTGTCGGAGAAAGGCTAATGAGTTAAGAGTGGGCAAATAATATTCTGATCGATACTAATTGGAGCGCGAACATCCGTAGATAAGTGACCTTTAAGTTGTTATTGCAGAATATAATTTGTCTCTTATGGGTCGTTAAGTAGTTCTCCGACAGGCTGCTAGTGGTTCAAATCATAAATACTTGACAGCTTAAATGGCCACTTTTTCCTTGATTCTTCGTCTTTCGTCAGTCAGGTAGCTACGGCTATCTTCCTTTCTCAATCCTTGACTAAAGAAAAAATAGACTCATTTTAACTATCAATAACTTATGGCTTGAGCCACTAGCTTCGTCATCATATGGTCTTAGCATTGATGCAAGCCACCCATCCGAAAGATTTACTTTCGGGTTCTTCCCTATTTTGATTCCATCAAAATTCCTGCGAATCGTTCAATCATCACTAGAATCCTACATTATCTGGACTTTCACCTGATTAGTAATATTTATTCTTAGTACTTTTACAAAGAATGAGGCAATAGCCATTCAAGGCACACGCACCAGCTATGTCACAATACGTCTCTACGTACGAGAGCATAACCAAACGTGTGTGGACAATCAGAAATAGATATTGGTTGTTAATAAGAGAAATCTAATTTAGTTTTAATGAATCTTAAGGTTTAAATTTGGAATAATTACATTCGTTCGATACATTTGGAATGCAGATTTAAATCTTTGTTGTTCAGTAATTAGCTTTAAATTGTAATGAAATAGGATAGATTTGGATTCACTATATATATAGGATGGTACATATTCAAAATGTTCCTCATATTCTAAAAAACGGAATTACGCATAAGAAGTCGAAATATTCGAACCCAGATTTCGCTTCAATAGGAGATATAAGCCTCATAACAACTAGAGCTTCGAAAATTATCGAGATAGACAATGGAGTTATTGGTAATGCAAATTACGAGGAAATTGTATTAGGAGACTATATCCCTTTCTATTTTGGTGTTAGAATGCCAATGCTTTATGTTATTCAACGTGGAGGAAATTTTGTTGAGAAACCAGTAGCTGGATCAGATATTATTTACATTACATGCAAAGTTGAAAGCGTATTAAAATTTTGCCCAAATGTTTATTTCTCTGATGGTCATGCAACAGATAACTTCACATCTTTTTATGATCAAAGTAATATTCATAGATTGCAGGAAATAATTAACTGAGTTGCTATTCGGGTAGGTTATTGGGCAGGACATGAAAATCTAAACCTGAAATGAAAAAAACAAGCCGAATTTTTGGTTTATGAAGATATTCCTACAGAATGTATTTTTGCATTTGTGTGTCAATCTGAATCAGCAAAACTTAAGCTTATCAATATGGGAGTAATTAAAGAAAATATTAAAGTCATGCCAAATTCTTACTATTAGATTATGATAAAATTTATAACGGGAAATATTTTTGACAGCCCAGCTAAAGCTCTTGTAAATACAGTTAATACAGTGGGTATAATGGGGAAAGGTATTGCATTGCAGTTTAAGAAAGAATTTCCACTTAATTATAAACTGTATTTCGATGCTTGTAAGAAATCAGAGGTCAAGATTGGGAAACTCTTTGTCGTTAAGGATTCTAATTATACTGGAGTGAAATTTATTATTAATTTTCCTACGAAAAAACATTGGAGAAGCCCTTCTCAATATGAATATATTGAAAAGGGACTTGATGATTTAATATTAATCCTTGAGAAATACAATATTAGTAGCATTGCAATACCTCCACTTGGAGCGGGCAATGGAGGCCTCAAATGGGGAAAGGTCAAAGAAATATTAGTCGACAAATTAAGTCACTTAAATATTGATATTTACATTTATGAGCCTTCTAAACACATACGTGAAAAATTAAAAAAGGAACGTGCTAAATTAACAGATGCTAGAGCCCTTTTACTTTATGTTTTATATGATTTAGTTAGAAATGGAGAATATGTCTCAGAGTTTTCAAGTGAAAAAGTATGTTATTTCTTGCAAAAATTTGGCGCTCAAAAATACTTTAAATTAAATTTTAAACCTCAGTTTTATGGACCATATTCAGGTAAAGTTAGATATCTTCTGAGTGCTTTGAATGGGAGTTACTTAATGGGATATGCTGGTATGAATTCTAAACCTTTTGACCCATTAACTTTGATTTCTGATGGGTTTCCTGAAATTCAATCTTATATTGAGAGTAATTCAGATTTATCTGAAATTGCACATAAAACTATGAAATTCTTAAATGGCTACTATTCGGACTTTGCTCTTGAACTACTATCTTCAGTAGATTACATTTCAATAAAGGCAAATAGCATTGAAAAGGAAGTAATACTATATGAGTTGAATAAGTGGAGTGATAGAAAGCAAAGTATGTTCTCAAATCCAAAATATTTAAATGTGTCGATACAACATATCAGTAGTAGTCTCGTGTAATTATTTATCGATAGGTCCAAAGCAAGAGACTGTCCACAATCGAGTAGAGTGAGGTAGTCAGTATTAATTACCTCAACCCTCTCAGATCCTTAGATCCTCGCTTGCGGGGCCAATCGTACATATACGGACTTTTCCGCAGAGCGGGATAGGTTGTATATGTCGGTTCCCAAGATGTGAACTTATTGAATGGATAAGGGAAGCATATGAAAAATCAGAATAGAAGTACAGGCTACAACAATGCTTAATGGCATTTCTAAAATCGGTAAAAATGGGAATACAACATTATGACTATTAGCGAAAAAGGTCAGCAAGACCTTGTACAAAGTTTAGAAATAAATTGAAAGGAATATGCCTTAAAATTAACTACCATTCTTATAATAACCGGTAGGAACAAGATAGAAAATCAGCCAAGTATAACGATAGATTAAAATTAATTATTAGTATTGTGATAGTATCAAATGATAGTATCATGAAGCCACCATATCCGACCATAATCAGATAAATTTGTGTTGGTATCTAAATTACTAAATAATACTGACTCCAAGATTATGTAGACCATACCAAACTTCCTTTAGTCATCCATCAAGAACATGAAGCATAATCACTAGTATACATGACAGAAGAATTAAAGAAATACGAAGCTACAATAAAGAAAAAACATAGATTTAGTTGGTCGCCGAAGTTAGAAGAAGACTTTAGAACAAACATGAATAAACCTGTATTTGTGCCTATTGTCATTAAAACTTTCGAAAAATTAGGATGGGATTTAGTTTTTCAAGATGAAACTACTGCCGAAGCTAAGCGCAAAGGTGATTGGAATAGTTGGACGGAGAAAATTACCGTTTCATTTACATATGGTAATGTAAAAGTTAAAAGTGTTTCACTTGGAAATGAAATGTGGGATAATGGACGAAACTCCAAAAGAGTAAAATTATTTATTCATGCATTTCAACAAATAGAGAAAGAGTTCGACCGTGAATCTTTGGCTGAACTAGAAAAAGAAATAAAAAAAACCAATAACTGGGATGATTATAAAATCCCAGACAGTTTACCCTTACCAAAAGAACGGAAAAAGCCTCAATTTTTGATTCCTGTCGTTGGGGGAATAATCATTGCATTGATATTAGGTTTTATAGTCGCTTTCTTAACTGTAAATGGGATTTATATTATTGGATTATTTGAAGTTGGTGTTGCATTTTTAATTGGCTTTGCATTCAAATATTTGATTAAATTAAGTAACTACACCAATTATGGCAAGCTGAATTATTTGCTAATAGCTATGATTATTCTAACCTACGTTTCTAATCAGTATATTCAATATCTAATCATTTTTAATAAGAACAATTACACCCCTATTGGATTCATAGAATTTATGCAACTAAAATTAGAAGCTGGTTTAACTATAAAATCGTTGAATACTGGATGGATTGGATTGGTAATAAGTTGGATTTTTCAATTGGGTTTCACTTATGCAATTGGAATGCTTAGACTTATTTCAAGTTTGACAGCATATCAAATAGAAAGAACTCCAATGGAAGTGATAGATTTCACTTTTTATCATTTCGTTAAAGAAAAAACCGAAGAGCAAGTAAGAACTGAATTGTCTAGGATGGGATGGTCACAGAAACAAGATCAAGACGAAGTATTTGAATCAATAGGAGCGATTCAAGAAGCAACACAATTAGACAGAATGGAATAAATTGAAAGTCTAAATAAGTATACCCTTAAAGCATTTGACTAAAATAACAATACATAAATGAGCAATCCAACCCAAATAGATCAATATAGAAAAGAACAATTCTCACATACCCTAAGAAATAATAAAGTTGCCACACACGATGTTTACTCTCTTGGAATTGGCAATAAAATTGTTGTAATCATCCAAGAACTTCCTGGAATTGGAATAGAAACTTTGCGCTTAGCTGATAAATTTGTAGAACGTGGATACACCGTGGTTATGCCTCATTTATTTGGACCTATCGGAAAGAAGGAGACTCTTAGAAATCTCTATCAAGTATTATGCATGAAAAGGGAATTCAAAATATTCTCCTCGAATAAATCTAGTCCGATTGTCGACTTCCTTTCTGCATTATGTAGCTCCTTGAAAGCAAAACATCAAGTAAAGGGTGTTGCCGTAATTGGAATGTGCCTTACAGGTAATTTTGCGATTTCTCTTATGGCAAATGAAGACGTTTTAGCAGGTTTTGCTAGTCAACCATCATTGCCTCTTTTAAAACAGAAGGCCTTACATATGAGTTCTGAAGAAATTGTAGAAATAAAACAAAATATTGATAAGGTTGGTGCAATGCATTGTGGACGATTTGAAAAAGATGGATTTTGTAAGCAAACCAAAATTGACTTGTTAAAAAAGACATTTAACCAAGATGATAAACAGAGAATTATTTTTCATGAGATTCCAGGTGAAGGACATGCTATATTGACTATTGATTTTGTGGATAAAAAAGGACACCCGACGCATGAAACTTTAAATGAAATATTCGATTACTTTGATGAACAATTAAACTAACGAAATTGAAAATCTAATATATATGGAGGTGTTGAAAAAATGGCATTTAGCTGTTGAAACAAAAGATGCTAGTATTCTCGATGAAATTCTTGCTGATGAGGTCGTCTTCCATTCCCCCGTAGTTTGGACACCGCAAGTAGGAAAAGAAATAACAAAAATGTATTTGAGCGCTGCTATGTATGTAATAGGTGGAGAAGATTTTCAATATGTCAAAGAAATTGTATCTAAAAATCAAGCCTGTTTAGAATTCACAACTAAGATTGGAGATACTATTATCAATGGTGTGGACATAATCACGATCAATAAAGAAAACAAAATCATTGAATTCAAAGTTATGATCAGACCCTTAAAGGGAATGATGGCTGTGAAGGATAAAATGTTTGAATTGATGCGGAAAATGAGCAGCTAAGTCGAGTCGTATTTCAATCTCCGTGAGTCTCCGTGTAATCTCCACGAATCTCCGTGTAATTCTTTTTTAACCTCAAAGGATTCAATAGGTCAAAGTAATATCTCCAGCAAAAACGATAGTATCATTATCACCATAAATGGTTACAACATATACATACACTCCTGAAACTAGCTGTTTGCCAAAATATGTCCCATCCCAACCCGATTGATTATCCGCAGTTGTCAATTGGTTGCCATTATAGACAATGACTCCCCATCTATCAAATACTTGAAGATCATAAGTGTTTGGTTCTGCCGAAATGAGGGATAAAACATCGTTGATATTATCTCCATTTGGTGAAAAAATATTAGGCATGTAGTAGCCTGTATTTTTTACAATCACATTGGTTTGTAATTGTAATGAACATCCATTCTCGTCAAAAATATCTATAATATATGCCTGATCAAAATCTAGTGATGCTATCGGATCAACACAATCACCACAACTAAGACCTGAAGAAGGTGTCCATATAATACTCATCGCATTATCTACATCGGATATTGACAATTGTATAGATGTGCCTTCCTCTGCTTCATATTGAGATATAATACTTCCCGTTGGTTCTGGAAGAGATGCTATTTCTATCTCAGCTGTCGTATTGCACAAATTTCCATCTGTCACTGTCACATGATAAATATCAGCAGATAAATTTGACAGATGATTAGAATCTGAAGTTAACGGATCCCAATTTATTAAATAAGGTTTTGTCCCTAAAATATCCAAAGAGATCATTCCATTATCCATTCCAAAACATGGGCTTTGTACAGCAATTTCTAACTCTGGATTTTCGTAAAATATTACTTCGATATCATAAAGTGTATCGCAGTCAAACGAGGTGATTTCTATTTCCTGAGATTGATAAATCCACATGCCATTTACGAATACAGAATCTCCAGTGCATAATTCATATACCTCATCTACAATGTTAGGAGGCACAAAGGATTCTAAAAGGATGTCATTTTCTAATACACATCCATTGATATCTACAACTTTCAAATTATAAGTATCAGCGAGGAGATCATTAAGAGTATCATTCACTAATGAAACATCACCTATAAAATATGAAAAAGGTCCCTCTCCGATGGCGGTGATGATTATTTTACCATCATTAGTAGATTGACATGGGCGGATCAATTCAAAACCAACTTCGAAATCGTGAGGAATAAATCGAGTCGTATGTGTCTTATCACAAATAAGATTTTCTACAACTTCTGTCGCTTCTGTAATCAATTGATTATTGAAATTTATAGTATCTCCTAAACAAAAGTAAACAGAGTCAACTTGATCATCTGCGTTCAAACTGTTCACAAATATTGAATCCAATGCTACACATCCATCATTAGTATATGCAATGATCTGATAATACCTACTGATATCCGTCGGCAGATGAATTTCATTACAATCAATACACCCATTAGCGACATTTGGGAATATATCCACATTTTCAAATAACTCCAAAATCACAATGGTGTCCCCAAAATTAGCGCAAGCCGAAATTGTATCTGGAAGTTCCAATTCTAAAGAAATCGAAATCACAAACGTACTATCTGTAAATGTCCTTTCGCAAAAATCTGTAACGGTAAGAATATGCAAGCCATCTGAAAATGCAGAATAAATCGGCAAGTCACTTCCATCATGCCATTTGTAACTTTGATATCCAGCCGACGCTTCGATGTTTACGATATTTTCATTACATCTGAAGAGGGTATCTGGAAGCACGAGTAAAACACCAACTTCTCCTAGTGTAATAGAAATGCTGTCTGAGATACTGATACAATTATCACTTTTTACAGTAACCCAATACTTGCCTGGTAAATTTACAACTAGTGAATCTTCAGTACTGCTATCATTCCACACAATAGAATTCCATTCACCTTCAATATTTAATATCAATTGAGGTTCACCACAAAGAGAAAGTACATCGGGCAACAAATCCGCAATTAGTGAGTCTGGTTCATAATCAATACATGCAAGATTATCATCGTAATTGCATTCTCTTTGTATTTCAAGTGGAAAGTCAATCTCCCAATCTATCGGTAATGCAGCCTGACCGTCATCATTGATCAGTAGGCACCATTGCTGTGATTCATTAAAGTTGATTCCAGAAGTATTTATTGTCAGAGATCGAGTTATCGTATCCAAAGCAGGAATGGAAATAGATAGGTTTGGGCTATCATTAATTAATAAAGAAGACCCTATAAGTTTAGGATTTCCGTTATAAATAGACTCCATATAAATGTAATCTATCGTAAAAGGAGCATTATTGATTATCTCATAAGTGAATGTAATCTGATTTAACGAATCACATTCAATTTCATATTCAAAATTGATAACTGCTACATCTATAGGACCAGGTTCTTCAGTATATGAATAAGCTGTCAAATAAGAATGTATCCCTGGGCGCAATGACTGCAAGTGATATTCTTGTGCAAATTGTGGAATACTCAAGTCATCATTGACCTGTGTATTGATCATTCCATAATGCGAGGACAATGGTCTAGTCATAGGCCATTCATTTATTCCTTCATAAGCTCTCAAGTGACTTCTATATACGCTTTCTTCAGCGCAACCTATTAATAGTTCCGCGTGTCCATCACCATCTATATCCGCTATTATTGGATGTTCAAAATTAGTGCCTGCTCCACAAGTTTCAATATATAAAACATTCCCATTTTCACCATTGACAACCCTCAGGTAATCATCTGATCTATGAACGATTTCTGCTTTCCCATCGAGATTAAAATCAAAACCAATTGGCGTACTACTTGAAAACTCTTCAATATTTATTTCCCACTTTATACTCAAATCATTATCCAATGCAGTCAATCGTTTATCTGGAAAAAATACTTGACCGGATCCTATTACAGATTCTAAATCAGGATCATCGTCTAGATTTGTTATTACTGGAAAAGTGGTAATTTTTGATAATAGTGTTGTACTTCTAATAAGATCAGGCGTCTGCCCTTCCCACACAATTATCGAATTATTAGATACAGTATAAACATCCAGATCACCATCTTGATCATAATCTATAGCTACTCCATAGTTGTCTCCAATATTCGGAAATTCCACTTCAATCTTCATGATCTTGGCATCTAGATCTACACTCAGTATTTGATTACCCGTTATGATCTCTAGTCCCCTTGGATAAGCAGGGTCATCATCTGGAAGAATATTAGCTACCGTGACTCCATTTACACTGCTTACAGTTCCAGCGCTAAATTGACCTTCGGATGCTCCTATTAAAGAACCATCAACTAAGAGATCACCGGTCTGTCCGTTTAGCACTTTATTTCCCATAATTATTTCAGGATTCCCATCATAATTTAGATCTGACAACTGTAACATTGCACCTAATGTCAGACAACAACCTGGCATTAATCCAGCTACCGATCTGTATTTCACCGTTCCATTATGATTCAAGCAAACGACTTGTTCGTTACTATTTATGAATAAAATTTCACTAAGACCATCTCCATCTATATCTCCAATGGTAGGAGCAGATCTAAAATTCATTTCAGAAAATGGGCCAAGGTTTCCGTTAAAATTACCTTCTCCATCAAAAGACTTAAACCTTTCAAAAAAATTGCTCAATCCGACCGCTATAATCTCTACCTCACCATCTTGATCCAGATCTCCAACTGCAAGCTGAAGCCCAGAATGAATTTCTTGTGAAGTTTCCCATTTCAATCTCATATTGAAAGGTGGAAAGTTGAAACAACTGTCTTCTAATGCACATGCCTCATAGTAAAAATCATCGCATTCTTCACAGCAATCAGTGTCAAAACAATCTATCAATCCATCGCCATCATCATCAAATCCATTGCCACAAATTTCATTGCACGAAACAAATATATATTGAGAATATGTAGACGTACAAAAAAAATTACTTGCCAATATCTCAACCAAGTTTGGTCCCGCAGACAATGTGGGATTAAAAGAATGAGCAGTAGTCACCAAGTCTCCATTGATATACCATTCTATGTCTGTACTTGCAAGACCATCATATGTCAATGTTGGAATATTATCGAACTCAATACAGTCAGTTATGGAAGGACTAAAAGTGGCAACAGCGGTACATTGAACTTCAAAATTTAATGTATCAAATGCAAAACAATTGGCTTCTGCTCCAAAAGCATGAAGGATTATTTCATAGATGCCAGGAGAAGTGAATGTAAAAATTGGTTCTGCTAAAGCACTTTCTACAGTACTGCCTAAATACCATTCGTAGCTTGCTACGTTAGTCGAATTATTTGTGATATTGACGGGTTCATTTGGTTCAGGATTCAGAGTACTAGCAATGATATCTAAAGAAATCATATCTTCACAAGGAGCCTGACAACCAAAAGAAGAAAGTAAACTGGATCTGTCATTGTTCACAAAATATCGCATTCTTTCCCCTTGTCCAGGAGTAAATTGATTGGTACATGACAAGGTATTGTAATCCATGAAATTATTGTTCTTGTCATTTTGGTCTGAGGTGAATCCAGAATTTGCATCTGTATCACACGAGTTGAGCGTCGTCTCACAGGGGACTGGAATCTTGGTTTGATCAGGTGGCGTATCACATACTCTATCTCCTTGGGTGACACAATTATCATTCAAGCAACCTCCTTGAAAGGTATGATATAGGCCAAGATAATGTCCCACTTCATGTGAAAAAATGCCATTGCTGCTAATCTCATCTCCTACAAAAGTTGCTTCCATCACTATGCCATCAGTCATCGATCCATGGCTTCCAGGAAGAGTGGCATATCCTGCAACGCCATTTTCAGTTCCCTTTCTTATTTCTTTGACAATCCATACATTGATGTATTTTTTTGAATCCCATTGTACTAATGATTTCAAGTCACTGTCCTGTATAAGCATATCAAAATCGGTCAATCCTGAAGTAATTCTATTGATGCCGTTGGTAAGATTACCTTGAGGGTCTTGATTTGCAATACATAGCTCTACATCAACATTGGCTCCTTCAGGATTGCCATATGGAAATTCATTGGCAAGCGATTTATTGACCCATTCTAATGATTGTAAAATCCTATTGCTCGATATATTTTCGAGCCCTCCATTGTGGATTACATGAAATACAATAGGTAATATATAGGTAGCTCTAGTGGATGTTGGGCCAGCTGAACTGAAATAGGAAATGTAATTCTCTTCTGATATTTTGAGTCTTTCTTCTAATTTGGGATTGTCTCTAATAACTTCTTTTTGATAATCATCAAAACTGCAAATTTCTTGAGCTAATGATTCACTAAATGAAATAGCAATACTAATACAAATCAGAGCAAGAAGACTTATTTGAGTCTTAATTTTAGATTGAAAATTGTAATCGGATTTACCCTGAATATACATTTGGAATTCTATTTGAATAATTAAATTAACAAATTATCTATAGACATCATAAAGACCTTAAAGATTCTTGATTCGAAGCTTTTAAAGGAAATCAAATTATCAATAAATATACAGGGGAGGTTGGCTGAAAACTTACTCTCTTAAACACTAAAATACAATTTTTTTAATTCAGAATATAATTCTTTTCCAAACTTATTTCACTTGCGCTCTTTGCGTATCCTTCGTGTACCTTGCGGTTAAATTTTTAATACGACATGATGGAAATAGATTTATGACAATTTATTAACCACAATGGTCACAAAGAATTCTGTCCTTAAATTAGAATATTACTTAAACCACTTTTCCTTCAATCCTTTATATTTAGATCTGCTTACTGGCAATTGAGTTCCATCTTTTAATGTCAAAGTATACTTGCCACCAGATTCTGCATGAATAGATGCCACCTTCTGCATGTCAACAATGTATGATTTGTGTACACGCTCAAATGATGAAGGCAGCAAGTCCGATAATCTATCAAGTGATTTGGAATGAATTTCTTTCTTCCTATCTACAAAAAATATCTCTGTATAAATCCGAGCACCTTGGATGTAAACAATATCATCCACTTCGATCAAATGTTGGCTTCCTCTTTTTTGTATAGACAGATACTTCAATCCATTGTCTTTAGGTTCACTTTTGTCAGTATATCGACAAAATGCTTGACCTAACCTTTTTTCATTAAATGGTTTTGGTACAAAATCCAGCACACCATATTCGAATGCTTCTATTGCTTTATCTGTATAAGCTGAGATGATAATGGTGTGAAATGAATGAGAGACCATCTCTTTTAAGACATCAAATCCATCCTCTCCATTCAAATTCAAATCTAATAACAACAAGTCAATATCATTTGAATTTAGGTAGTCAAGTCCACTCGGCAAATCATCACAATGATGGATAGAAACCAGCGAATCACCAAAATGAGCTTGGGTCATTCTGATGGTTCTTCTAGCAATAATAGATTCGTCTTCGATTACTAAAATTCTCATATCATTCTATTATTATCGTAGTTATCCACCCATCAATATCTTCTTCAGATTTTAATTTCCACTTGTCACCGTAACTTTCATTGAGACGACTCCGAATATACTTCAATCCCGTTCCAGTAGATTTCTTTTTGCTTTTAATTCTATTCTTAGCTTTCGTGATGAGCGTGTATGTTTTCTGATTTCTATCTTTTCGAAAACTCAAGTGAAATGTAATTTTTCCACCAATCGGGATACTATGAGAAATTCCATTTTCTATTATAGTATGCAATATAGCTGGAGGAATTTTTTCATCCTCTTCGATACCGTGAGTCATCAATTCATAATCTACTTCTTTCCGGAATTTCATCACATCTAAATGTCGATTCACTAGATCAATTTCTTGTTGAATAGGAATCAATTTTAAATCAGCAATCTTATTGAGAATTTCAAATTCGCCTGCTAGTGCTTCAATGAAATCAATACTTTTTTTAGGTGATATTTCTACCCACTCCATTATAGAAGTCAGCGTATTCATAATAAAATGAGGTTGGATGTTTTTCTTTAGAAGTTCATTTTGCAGTCGAGCTGATTTCAGCAATGAAGATTCATAGGCTAACTCTCTTGCTTTATTTTTCTGAGCCATCAGATATAAAATCGCCAAAATCAAAATTGTGAATCCTACAAAAAGATTAATATCATAATAGAACAGCAATTGACCAATGCTGTAATCAGAATAAAAATTAATAAAAACGATAAGCAGCAAGGCAACTATAATTGCAATGCCACCCGTCTTTTTTAGATAAATTGCAAATCCTGTTAATAACAATGATGTGATCAACATGACGGTACTTAATAATTGAGATGTTTGATCATCTATAAAACTATTAGTCCCAAGAATGAAGGCAATAATTATTGAATAAGCTAAAGTAAAATACTTTCGATAAGGCAATTCAAAAAGAACGTGTAAAAAGAAAGGTACAATCAAAGAAATCGCAAGTGTAATCAATCCGATAATAAGCAGGCGTATGAAGTGAAAATGATATTCATAGGGCACCAAAAATTTATAAAACTCCATGAAAATTAATCCAAAAAAGAAGAAACACATCAAGCTAAAGATCAACTTCTGTTGATCCTTTCTTTGACCAAAAAACATCAATAAATAATAAATAGCAGCTATCAAATAACCTCCGCCTAATACAAACATCATCGCTGTAAATCTCAGATTTCGCTTTTGAATTTCACCATATTCTGCGATTTGAAAGGCATTCCAACTGCCTCGAAAATTAGTGTTGTGATAATTGGACACCCGAAAAGCCAAATGATGATTCTCTTCTTTACATAAAGAGTCAGGTATAATAAATTCGCTGATAAAAGTACCTGGAACCTCTTCATCGTAATTGCTTCCAACCTTTCCATTTTCATATATCAATCGGCCATCCCAATATGCCTCATAAGAGCCGAGACTTATTACGGAAACTCCTTTATTCCTTATCAACTGAATCCTCTTGTCAAGTAGTACCTCGAAGCGGACCCAAAATATACCCATCGTTTCAGTACGTCCTGACTGACCCCATTTAGAGTCATCCAAATCAGGACTTGACCATGCAGGATTATCCCCAACTTTCAGCACTCGCTTATTTGGATATATCCTTACTTGCTCTCCACAGGATGAGAGTCCGAATAATGCTAAAAGGCCAAATATTAAAAGAGTGTTGAGTCTTATTTTCATTTGTTTTTTCTTTCCAATATCGCTATTGAAAACACTCATAGGGCTCCGAGCCCTATGAGTGTTATAGCGCACTAGGCCAAAGTTAATTTAAATATATCGGTGCTGGATGCCGTTTGAAAATCTAGGATGCAGGTGGGAAGTAATCGCTAGTAATTTAGTGAAAGCACCTATACATTGGCATCATTATTCATTCAATAAAATAGGGAAAGATGAAAAATCTGATTTACGGTTTCATATGTTTTATAGCTTTTAATGGAAATGCATCTGGTCAAAATAATAACGATGTTTCTCTACTTCAGAAACATGCTTCTAATTATTTAGAAGAATGTATTTCTTTCAATGAAATGGCTGGTGTGACTGCAGCGATTTGGAAGGATGGTAAGACAATTTGGAAAGATGGTAAAGGCCATTCTGATATTGAAAATAGTATAACTGCAGAAGCTAATATGGTACATCGAATAGCTTCCATAAGTAAGCCGATGACAGCAATTGCCATTTTACAATTAAAGGAAAAAGGACAGCTTAACTTGGCTGATCCTGTCATAAAGCACTTGCCTACCTTCCCTAAAAAATATAGTGATATCACAATAAATCACCTACTCAATCATACATCTGGTATCAAGGCATACAAATCAAGTTCAGAATCATTTCCAACCAAACAGTACGATAGTCTTGAAGAAGCTGTAGAGCTATTCCAAAATCGATCGCTAGCAAATAAGCCCGGGGAAGCTTATCAATATACCACTTACGGATATGTTGTTCTAGGGGCAATCATCGAAAAAGTCTCTGGAGTGGATTACAGATCGTATATGAGAGAGAACATCTGGAAAGTGGCTGGAATGGAAAATACTGATGTTGAGATATTTGGTCAAAAGTATCCAAACAAATCTAAACTCTACATCAAAAATGGAGATAAATTTTCGCCTGACATTCAAACCAATCTGAGTGTAAAAGTGCCTGGAGGAGGAATACAATCAACTGTCGAAGATTTACTAAAATTTGGCCAAGCTGTTATCAACCACAAATTGCTCAGTGCTGAAACCTTTAATCTGATGATCACAGATTCTGGAAAGAAAAAAACAGGTAATCCTTATGGAATGGGTTGGTTTCTATATGGTAAGAAAGATAGTCCTAATGGTAGAATAATTGGTCACAGCGGATCTCAATCTGGCACTTCCACTCAATTTATGATTTACCTGGATCACAATTTAATCGTAGCTACAATATCAAATACAAATGGTGTTTGGAATAATGTTTACAACTTAAATAGTAAACTAGCAGAACTGGTGACCAAGCCTCAAAGCTTAGATATCTCTGCGAAAAAAGCCATGCCATTAAGTACTTCTATCTTGGATAGATACGCCGGAAATTACGATTCAGATGATGACAAGAATATCGAAATATACAGAAAAGGCAATAGCCTCTATTCATTAAAACAAGGTTTTGATGAAATAGAATTATTTGCTTCAGCTGATGACAAATTTTTTGCTCGAACTTTTAATATGGAAGTTGAATTCACATTAAACCAAAATATTGTCGCGAGCAGTATGACAATAATTGAAGGAAGTCATATATCCCAACATCAAAGAATCGATTATAAAAAATCAATAGGTCGGGAGTTGTATAATATTATGGCAGATCAAGATAGCAAGGCAGGTCGCAAATGGTTTAAAAAAATGAACGACAATAATGATTACATTATCGATGGAGAAGTAATGAATCAAACGGGATATAATCTTATTAATATTGGAGAAATTATTGAAGCGCTAGATGTTTTCAAATTGAATCATTCGTCCTTTCCAAACGATCCAAAATTAATCAATGAAGATGTGATGATAAATGTAGGTGATCAACTCTTGGCAGCAAGTTATGAAGATTTGGCTTTTGACTATTACAAATTCAATCTTGAAGCTTATCCAGAATCATCAAAAGCGTACCAATGTCTAGGCAAAGCATATATGGAAATCGGTAAGAAGAAAAAAGCATTGAAGATGTACAAAAAAGCTGCTAAATTGAATCCTGAGGATGAAGATGTGAAAGCAAAAATCAGGCTTTTGGCAGGTGTGAAATAATTGGCTCAACATGCTTTGAATAGCATAAATGTACTTCAAAGCATGTTGAAAAAAGGTAGTCCTCTCTTGTCACCATGAGCGAAGCATGGCGAAGTCGAATGGTTGACAAGTATTAATTTTCTTTAATTTCGACCGTAGTGGATATACGCGTCAACCTAAGAAGTTAATATATTTTATTATACAATATATAAATAACTGTAAGCGTGTGATGTAGGTTTCGGGTAGTTGTTTTCATGTCGAAGACACAACTTTAAAAAGAGCATGGCATTGCCGCTAAACAGTGGGTGGCGGGAGCGGCATTCGCAGTATAGCCTTTTTAGCGGCTTGATTCTTTTGTTTCGTTTTCTGATCAAGCAGAAAATGAAAGCCAGTCGTGGCGAGCGACCATATATGTTTGAAAGATTAATCTTCATTTTCCACTTACATTCTATAAATGAAAGACATAAATTACACATATAAAATAATCATATATTAATATATTAGGTTGACGCCTATGCGTAGTGGAGAAATCTACCTTCTTTTTATTTCTACACCCCTTGTTATTGATATAAAAATTATTCATTCTCAAGGACTCATAAATGAAGAAAATAGTGCTTTAGACAAGGTAGATTTCTCCACAAGGTCGAAATTGGTATATAAAATTGACCTTTATCCTTCGATTTCGTTTTCACTTCACTCAGGGTGACAGGAAACATCTTTTTAATATTCAGTGTTTGTTTTACTTGAATTGGCTATTCTTCGACTTCTCTCAATATGACAAGTAGCATGTTTTCTTAAGCAAGTCTATTTTGTGATACACTCATTCAAATGAAATTTTAAACTCTAATACAAAAACATTATCTTAGTTCCTATTAGATCACCATCCCCAATCTTCAAACCTTGAATAAAATAAAAACTAAGAAAAAAGGGCAGATTACTACCCGAGAAGAACTCATCTTTGCACTCAGTTGGGCTGCAGAATTAGAACATGGTCTCACATGCATTTACCTGTTTGCCGCTTTCACAATGAAACGCTTTACCGAAGAAGGTATTAATGAAGTACAACAAGATCAATTGCGGAATTGGCAAGGTACTATTCTAGCTGTGGCAATGCAAGAAATGGAACACCTGGGCTATGTGTGCAATATGCTAAATGCCATTGGAGGAGCTCAACATTTTGACCGACCGAATTTACCACAACCTCCTTCTTATTATAGTACGGAAGGAGCATTTACACTAGAAGCATTTAATGCGGAGACCATTAAGCGATTTATGGAATACGAAAAGCCAGCTCCTACCTCTGATGCGGAAGGCACAGTCATGGGTTCTGGTTTAGTACCCGATTTAATTCATATAGTTGATAATCATACTGTACAGGATCTCTATAATTCCATTAGAGAGGGCTTTATCTATTTGGATAGAGAATTGAAAGGCAAATTGTTCATAGGGCCGGAAGCTGCACAATTAGAAGATGGTGATATTGTAGTTGGATATGCCAATCGTGAATATGGTATTGATCTGGAAAAAGTAGTCGACCTTCAGACCGCTAAAAAGGCGATTGATGTAATTGTAGAGCAGGGTGAAGGTGTAATTCTGGACCATGATCCAAAAGCACCGACCAAGAAACGCTTGTCTAAGTTGTATCAGAAAGTCGTTCAGGATGCTAAAGTGATGCAGTCTCTGGATTTTAGTAAAAAAGGATCTGGTGCCAAATTGGTTGCTATAGGAAGGAAGCTGCTCAGAAGTCTAAGCCAGGTTCCTCCTCGCTCTATAGATAAGGAAATGCATGCTTTGCTGGATAAGTATTGTGTCAAACTTGAAAAGTATATTACTAAAGCGAAGCAGTCCTTATCCAATTCAAAAAAGTTAATTGCCATTCGAAAGAAAATGGTCGATATAGTCATATATGATGTCGAAGGTATTATGTTGAGTGGTTTTACTGAAAAAGATAGCCACTATCTCAGATTCTGGAATATTTACCAGGAAATGCAAAATATCAAGTACGAACCTGCTCGAAATGTTGTAGATAATCCAGCATTGAGACATCATGCAGATAATACGGGACATCGAATCCATAAAATTACACACCCATATTCCTATCATACCTTAGAAGTATTCAACGCCAGTTATGAAGTAATGGTGCAAATGCTGATTTTAATTTTCTCTTTTAGTGGAATATCAAATACCAATCGCAGCCTTTTGATTAATACAGCCTTCTTTCCATTAATGACAATGGTGATTCGACCGCTTTCAGAAATACTCACTCTTTTGCCTGCTTACGAGGACAAAAAGGGTTTCGATGCACCGCGTGCCGGTCCTGCATTTGAGTATTATTTAAATATTGCCCAACTGCCAAACACCCCACAAAATTGGGAATTTCTCTATGAAAGATTGCAACAAATATCTGCTGCCAGCAATACCTTGAAGACCCCTCGGAATTTGAACCTGTACTTACAACCTTCTTTAATTAAGAAAGTAGACCAACAAGTGAAATTCTTACAAGGGAATCTTACTAGGATTGCAGAGAATTTCAAAATTGGATTTGACCTCAAATAATTAGAATATGGCTTCTCAATATAATTATACTTTATTTTTTAAAGGTTGGGCGCAATGTCGTCTAGCTACTGATCCTGATCCTGATTATGAACCACGTGGCGTAAGTGGATATACATTTGCCCTAGCTGGAGAACCTGACATGGATCGTATTATTAATTTCCAAGATCGCAAAGGAGTTATCAATCGTTCCTTTGGACCGAAAGTAGGTGTCAATGTTACTGGAGGATACTATTATAAAACGAAAGGTCGAGGTGGTCATGTCCAATTTGAAGATAGAAAACCTATTGAAGAAGGACATCCATTATTCGGTGCAGATATTGACCTCTTGGGAAGCCCAACGTTTACTTCGCACAATAGTATACTTGTTTATAATGGCTATGGAATTGTTGACCCTTTTCATCTTGAAGTTCGAACAAATAAGCCAAAAGGTAAAAAAATCAGCATAAGTCGAAGTTTTTTTGTCGACCCAAGTAATCCAAAACAAAGTATAGAGGATATTCCTATTGATGTATTATCGAATTATATCATCAATGTTGACGCCACTAATACTTTTCCACTAAACAATGCAGAGAACTTGCGAAAGGCAAAAGATAGAATCAATATTTATGGTTCACCAAACATGCTTTATGAATCTGGCATACTAGATCCAGTTGCTTTTCGTCAGCAACGATTGAAAGAACTCGAAGGAGAATTGGCTGAATCCCTTAAACAAAAGCCGCTTGACCAAATAAATATTGCTGCATTAAATAAACGAATTGCAGAACTCAATATAGATGACCCAAGAAATAGGCGTACCGCACAAATGGGAGCAAAGGTACTACTGCCCTATGCCCTCAATAGTCATGACGCAAAGGTGAATGGCAAATTGGTAAAACCTGGTCCTGCTTGGGCAATAGAATTATGGATGGGAGGCTGGGATGCAGATTCTATGTGCTTTTATATTTTGGGGACGGTTGAAGTTACGTTGGACAAAGATCCAATGAGATGAATACTAACTTGTTTTTAATTCTACTTTAAGACATTGTGAAAAGTGTTGGATGGAATTGAGGTTTAAGGTATGAGGTATAGGGTTTTGCATGGTCAGATGTTGACAATTCTCATTCAGGTCAACATCTAACCATGCATACCCTAAACCTTAAACCTGAAAACCTCATAATAAATCGAATCTCTTAAAGTAGAATTAAATCACTTCATCGTTAAATGCTTTCCACAGGAAAACATAACTTATATTTGAATATGGATTTTTATATAAAATTGATATTTGCACTAGGCCTAATCCTAAACATTGGATGCAAATTTGAACCAGATCGAGTTAGTACTGATCAAGAAAAGAATTCCATAAATATTTCTGAGCAAACCTCATTCAAGAATGAGCAAAGTGAATTAAAAATATCCTACATCGGAAATATGGGAGTCCTATTCGAACACAAAGATAAAACTGTATTGATCGACGGGTTTCATGAAAAATATAAACCTGCATATGTATATCCCACGAAACTCATGGTCGATAACTTAATGACAGGTAGGTACCATGATTTTTCTAAGATTGAAGTTGGCCTTATTACACATAAACATGGAGACCATTTTAGTCCCAGCCTCAACGCTCAGTTTTTACATAAAAACCCTAACTCGATCATCGTAGGATCAAATCAAATTAAGGAAGAAATAAAATCCCAAGAGAACGATGAAGGGCATAAAGTGCTGCTGGATCGTGTACTAGAAATAAAATATGACCACACAATACAGAAGATCGAACATGAAGGAATATCAATAAAAGCCATCCGGTGTGATCATTCGAACCAAGGAAGGCATAAAGCAATTAAAAATATTGCCTTTCTAGTAGATCTGAACGGGTACTCAATTCTTCATGTAGGAGACACGTATTGGGATTTGGCAGAAAAGCCTTTCCAGACATTAGATTTATTAAACTCCGATTTAGATGTTGCTGTTTTACCCTATTGGATGTTGACACAGAAAGATTCAAAAAATCAACTTTCGAGAATTTTAAATCCCAAAAAGATAATCGCCACACACGTAAGTCCCGACGACATCAATCAAACCAAGGAAAGTATCCAACTCAATTTTCCGCAAGCAAGTGTATTTACGCAATTAGAAGAGCGTCTTTCTTTTGCTAAATAATCTCCAGTATGCAAAAAAAAGGAAGAAGCGCATATGCTCCTTCCTTTTTTGACTTAATAGAGACTAAACAAAAGTTCCAAATTGCTGCTCTACTCCTTTCGGATTAGTGGCATAATATGCACCTGCTTCTTTTGACATGACATCAGGAAATACATCCTCGACTCCTTCCTTTAAGGCATTTACAATGTCTTTGGCAACATTTTCAGGAGAATCTTTTTCCATTTGCAAATTTGCCGCCATATCTGTATCTATAGGACCTGGATATACCCCTACTACAAGAGCATTGTTGTTTACCAATTCTGCTCGCATCCCTTGCGTAATACTATGTACCGCTGCCTTGCTCACAGAATAGGTAGCAGCCATCGGCATATTAGCTAAACCCGCAAGCGAAGAAATATTAATTATTGCTGTCTCTTTCTCTTTTTGAAGTTCATTTGTAAATGCTCTTGTTAGATTTACTAATCCCCAAACATTGACATCTAGATTTTCTTTTAAGCTACTTAATGCAGTATCAGAAAAGATTTTGCCAATTGAAAATACACCTGCATTATTTACCAAAATATCTAGTCCCTCTACCTTGTTTGATAATGCATCTATAGTACTTTGCTTAGTTACATCCAATTCTACAGGAACTACCCGTTCTCCATATTGAGCAACAAGGCCTTCAAGAGAATTTATATTTCTCGCTCCAGCATATACTTTTGACACTCCATTTTCTAATAATTCAACTACAATAGCTTTACCTATTCCTCTGTTCGCTCCACTTACCAAGGCAATTTTACCTTGTGGATCTAATTTAACTTTTGACATATGTTTTTATTTTTTTTAATTACATGACAAACTTAGATAAAAAATGATATTGGGATATAATGTATATTTGTCATTCTGATATTGAAAAACTAATAACATGATTAATTTAGAGTGGTTAAGAACTTTTCGAACTGTGTACAAAACGAAGTCATTAAGTGCCTCAGCAGATTTACTAAACATAAGTCAGCCAACCGTAAGTCAGCAAGTAAAAGCATTAGAGGCATACTTAGGACAAAAACTATTTACTAGAAAATCCAAAGGAGTACTTGAGACAGATGAGGGCAAAATACTAAACACATTGATTTCTGGGACCATTGAAGAATTAGAAGAAGTAGAAAATCTAATTTCTCAAAGAAACTCAACCCTAAAGACAATTATTACCATTGGTATTTCTCCACATCTGTACAATTCCATATTATGTCATCAAATTTTGGAATTAGGGGAATTTGTACACGTGAAATTTGGAAGTAAACAAGATCTGATTTCAGACGTAGAAAAAGGAACACTTCTGTTTGCAATTATCCCTGATGAAATTAATACTTTTGATACCATTTGCTATCCAATTGAAGAACAAGAATTGGTACTTGTCAGCACTGCTAATCTTGACTTAAAAAATATAAGTACCCTCATTAAAGAATCTCCATCTAAGGCTCAAAAGTTGTTAGCGTCCTATACTTGGTATGCGCATGATGCCTCTAGCAGTTATATCAAATTATTTTGGCTTAATATTTTTAATAAAAAAAGACCCAACATTATTCCTAATTATATAATACCTAATGAATTCGAAGTCTTGAATCAACTGGCCAACGGAGATAAAGGCTTATCTATAGCACTAAAAACGGTAGCTCGTTCCTTTGTAAAAAATGGGTCACTTAGAATGTACAAATTAGATAAAATTCCTTTTAGAAAGCTTTCTTTAATCGCCAATAAGAAGAAAGCTCCTAAAAAACTAACTGCAAAAATGGTATCGCTGTTAAATCGAAAAGAGCTATTAAGTGTCGAGTAGGTTTTTATTACAAAAAGTCAATTTAGTTCTATATTTGAAATTCGATATTCATTAAACAAGAAACATTAATGTATAAAAACCATTTACTTTTCATTCTAATTTCAATGCTCACATTCATCAACGTATCAGCGCAAGTAGGTATCAACAATGATGCAACCCCTCCTGATTCTTCAGCGATGCTGGATGTGCAAAGCTCCAACAAAGGTTTTTTGCTGCCACGAATGACAATAGCTGAAAGAGACAATATAAATAACCCTGCTAATGGTTTGATGTTTTTCTGTACGGATGATAATAAATTCTATGCTTTCATTGAAGTTGACAATAAATGGAAGGCTTTAATTTTTGAGGATAAATCTATGACTATACCTACAATGGGATATAGCACACCCACATCATATCCAAATATGACAGCAGTTTGGGCAGATGAATTCGATGGAGAAAACCTGGATACTACAAATTGGAATTATCAGATAGGTAATGGTGGAAGGGGGAATAATGAACTCCAATATTATAAAGAAGAAAACACTTCTCTCCAAAATGGTTGTTTAATAATTGAAGCAAAGGAAGAAGTAGAAGGGACAAGCAATTATACTTCTTCTCGAATCAATACTCATAACAAAGTCAGTCTTAATTACGGTCGTGTAGGCATAAGAGCAGTATTACCGGTGGGTCAAGGAATATGGCCAGCTCTATGGATGTTGGGCGATAATATCGGTACTGTAGGATGGCCTAAGTGTGGTGAAATTGACATTATGGAAATGATAGGGGGAAATGGGCAAGAGAATAAGGTCCACGGCACTACACACTGGTGGGATGATGGATTTCCTGCCTCGTATGGTGGCAGTAATACTTTGGCAAATGGAATATTCAATGATGAATTTCATGTATTCACAATCGAATGGGACGCACAATTTATTAGGTGGTATGTAGATGATGTTCAATTTCATATCATAGATATTACACCTCCACTACTAGATGAGTTGCAAAAAGATTTCCATTTTCTTATGAATATTGCAGTTGGTGGTAATTGGCCGGGGAATCCTGATGGCACCACCTTTTTTCCTCAGCAATTGATCGTGGATTATATTCGGGTATTTCAGGATAATTAACAAAAAGTCTAGACTTTGAATTTACTAAAAAGCATTACAATTAATTATTGGCCACGCTTTATTGGTAAAAAATAAACTTTCTTCTTATTTTAGATTTTGTATCAACATCTATAAACATGGAAGAAATATTAAAATCATGGACGACAATGCTACTAAAAATGAAGATAGAAACTTTCTCTATCTGAGGTCCTTGAAACTGAAAAATCCAAGCAAAGTTGACAAAATCGCTAAAAAATTACATGAAGAAGCTTTCAATAAAATTGATTGTCTTAAATGTGGCAATTGTTGCAAAACATCGAAACCAGTTTTACTAGATGAAGATATTTCAAGGATAGCTGAGTTTCTAAAATTACCCATAGAAGAAATAGAAAATAAATATTTAGAATTGGATGATGATAAAGATTGGACCTTCAACAGTTTGCCTTGTCCGTTTTTGGCAAATGATAATAGCTGTAAAATATATACAGTAAGACCAAAGGATTGTCAAGAATTTCCTCACACGAATAAAAAGGGATTTTCACATAGAAGTTATCAACATAGTTGGAATACTGTAGTATGTCCAGCTACATATTATATAGTAACAGAAATGGAAAAAGTAATGAGATAAAATAAAATGCCTATTAAAGTACAATCTTTATCATCAATTCTCCTAAACAACTTAGTGAAGGCAAAATGTTATTTTAACACCTAAATGAAATGCAATAACCATGATTATTATTGAATCCATAAAAGCTCAATATCTAAAGAACTCATATTGAAAGCACGATATTTACAAGAACCAAATTGGAAATTAGCAAGATCAATTTACAAGAAACTAAGTGAAGAATTTCATATCCTTACTGGAGCCTATGGAATAGTACTTTCGAAAAGGCAAAAACTGATGCTCGATCATTTAATTCTTGGAATTGATGAAGTCGACAAATCAATAGATGAAATTCAATCATTCGAATTACGTGAAGAAGTCACTCAATCGCTTTTAAGGTTTTTAAGAGATCAGGAAGAACATTGGAATAATCCTCTAAAGACTACTTCACTTTCCAAAAATATGTTCATCCTTAAAAAAATAACACAAGAGCTGAAAATTGAGAATAGATTTTGCGATGCCGTATCCGAAATATTTAAATATACAGAGCAAAAAAGACATGTTCTCGATGAAGATAATTTAATTGAATTGGTCATGCTGGAAGGAAAAGCAACCGCTGAATTGCCGTTGTCACTTATGTCTGTGGAGTCAAATCATCCGTTTGGAAAGTTTTTTATCCAGTTATGTACTTTGATGGGAGTTGCAGATTTAATTGTAGATGCAAGGAGTGATTTTAAATCAAATTATATCTCATTAAAACCTAAAATGGGACTTTATGTAAAATTGAATCTTATTCTTATAAAAGAAGGGATTCTGGTATTTTGGAATTTTCCTAGAAAATTTAGTTTCTTGTTGTATTGTATTCGATTTTCTTGGTTGTTGATAACGTCTAAAGATTAGATTTCGCAAAACGCACCTATGTGACTTTTGCCACTTTACAGGAAATGAATATATTTGGACTCTTTCATCCTACAGAAAAGAATAAAATTAATAAACATTAAGAATATCTTTCAACCATGGACGCCATAAAACTACCCTTCCATTTCGACACCTCAATCATAAAAAAAGAATTGGCTCAATTTACAAAGACAGATTATAGTGATATATATAATCCTTCAGTGACTCTAGAAACCTTGTGGTTAAAGCATTTGATAGAGCCCAAAGGTGGACCCGACACACCTATCAAGTTTTATCCAAACGAGGCGCTAAAAAAATGTCCTTACCTCTTGTCGGTATTTGAAACATTCAAGTGCAATCCAGAAACATTTAGAATCCACACATTAGATCCGGGAGCTAGTATTAAACCACATAAAGATAGTGGATACAGTTTTGAACTTGGAAAGGTTAGACTTCATATCCCTATCCAGACGAATGAAAAAGTGGAGATCCTCCTCAGAGGCGAACCGGTAAAAATGAAAGAAGGAGAGTGTTGGTACTGCAATTTTGACATCACCCATGAAGTTCATAATCATAGTAATGAGCCGAGAGTTCACTTAATTTTAGATTGTTTAGTTAATGAATGGTTAGAGGGAGTTTTTAGTGAAGCTACTGCATAATGTGATGTTGACACTTAACCACTAAGGGCTCTAAGGAGGCTCAAAGTTCACTAGGCTAAACTAGATGTTGTCAATAATAAACTTTACTTATTCTTTGCGAACTTAGCGTCTTAGCAGTAAAAAGTCAAAATCTAACTTACCTAATTAACAATCATAATCTTAGTAACAAAACTATCTGGAGTATCCAGGGTGGCAGTCCCCGTACTGAATACATAATATACACCTGTTGCCGCTCTACGTCCTGTATAATCATTACCATCCCAAATTGCTTGCCCTCCTAGAGCAATTGTCTCATGGACTAATTTTCCATTGAGGTCGGTGATTTTCACATTGGCGTCTCTAGCCAATCCTTTGATCGCAATCGGTCCTTCATAATCGGGTCTTACTGGATTGGGATAAGCAAATACTTCTCTTGCATGGTTGGTTTCTGCACCTAAGGTTTCCGTCCTGTAGGATTGCATTCCTTTGTTGGTAGCGATGTACATGATCCCTGTAGCGCCATCATATTCAAATGCATTAATCGTATTGTCAAATAATGGTGAATTATCAACATTGAATTGCATTTCCAGTGTCTTTGCATCTGGGGATTGTACAAAAATTCCATTTCTTGTGCCAAACCATTTTCGATTTGCTCCATCAAAATCTATGGCTCTAATATCTTCCGTTTCCAATAGGATGGCAGGAATACTATCTTGTGTCACTTGTCTTCTACTTCCTCGGTTTTCATCTGTAAATATAGATGGTCCACTATCGAATATTACTGGTCCTTGATTGGTTCCTACCCAGACTTCTCCATCAAGGTCTACAGCAACGGTATTAACCGTACCCGTGACGATTTCACTATTTGCAGTGTTGATAAATCTACTTTCGTCATCAGTAGGATCTGCAATAGTACCATTATCAGAATATACTACAACTCCTCCAGCGGCAGTGGCCAAAATAGACCAAGTATAACCATTTTTGTCTACAGCGATTTGCGCTATTTCATTATCTCCAGCAGGATTAAAAGAATACCAAATACCCTCTTTTGTATAAGCAACAAGAGGTTTTTCAGCTCCAAAATTATTTATCCACAATGTTCCATTAGCATCAAAATCAAGACCTGAAATCCGTTCTCTTTGACTATCTCCAATTGTTGTAGAGATATCACTATTATCCTTATTATACAACATTGCTGTCCCATCTTCAGGATTATATTCTAATAGACCTTCGTAATAAGATCCCACATAAACCCTTTCATCTTCAGGATGGGCTTCTATCTGAAAATTATTTAAAAATTTTTTATCTTCTAATTCCTCGATATTCTTATCGTTATATGTGGTCCAAAGTCCATTGTCATAAATATAGAATCCATCACGATTCGACTGAGGAGAGTAATTGTCTTTCACTCCACCAGAAGCTGCATATAATATACCATCTTGAACTTCTATGTCGCTTACCGTTTCATTCGTTGGACTGTTTGAAAGGTCTTTGTGACAGCCGCCTCCAGAACTATCTGACCACCGTATTTCAGAAAATTCGTCCGAATACCAGAGTCGCCCTTGTTCGTCTTCCACTGCATATGTTATTCTATTGACACAGCCTGTAAGACCGCTTTTGAAACTGTTGTCTTCTTCTACAAGAAGAACTCTTCCAAAGTTTGTCTGCATCGCCCCAACAAATAATCTTCCTTTTCCAGGTGCTAAAAATCGAATTTCAAAATCTTCAAACCCTTCCAATGGGATCGGTTCAAATATTCCACTTGAATTTTGAAACCATAGCTCATTGTCAATATTGGCATACAACTTATCATTAAAAATTTCAACATGATAAGCTTCATAAGTATCAAAAATCCCATCCTCAAATCCAAAGAACTTCCAACTTGAAAAATCAACAATATTTGTGTTTTCCACGATATTTACGTAAAAAATCCCACTGTCTGTTGCTGCATAAAGTACATCACCATTGGAAGTAATATCATTTACAGAGATATTTGTGAAAATCGTTGATGTGAACTCTAATCTCTGAAGGTTTAGTTCTACTATTCCGAAAGCGGTAGCGAAGAATACGGACTCTTCATTTGGAACATGGATGTCATTGATAGACCTATCGCCAGTTAATATCTGATTGTCCTTGATGTCGGATAAGTTATACACATCACCATCTGATATAATATCGATATTGCTATTGTCATATACGACAATCAATTGTTTATTGAATTCGTCATATCGGATTCTTCGGATTCCAACATCTGTAAGACCTTCTACCTTCGACTTGAACATAACATCTTCTACATCATCTTTATTGATGCTGAATAAAGCTTGTTCTGTCGAATAATAAATTTTATCCTCACTTTGAGTGACCCACCTTCCATCATTGTAGGGTAAAAAAGAACGCCATTCGCCAATTCCTTGATCGATTTGGCTTTTTGATTCTCCGGTTAAGAATAGTAGAATTGTGATGCAAAATATATATCGCATATGCTTTTTTATCGATTTAAGGTTTTAAAACGAAATATGTGGCGCAAAAGTATGATTTGTAACCAGAATATAATAGAGGAAAGCACATTTATGAATTCAGAATTCTTAATGAAGACAAAATCTGGTTTTTTGTATATAGTTGAATCCAAGAGTTGTAGTGAAAAAACATCTAAAAGTAAAGAGAATCAAAGGTGCTTTACTTTGAATATTTTACTGAGTTTCTTTACTGATTCGAGTGAGCATTTATTGGGGTTTTGGTCTTAGAGGAAGATAGTAAAGAAAACGACCCTTTGTTAGACCAACTATTCATACCGAAAAAACTGTTACTATGTTAAATAAGAATAATTGCTGTCAACTTTATATTTTTTTGTATCTTTACAAGACCAATATCATAAATAACCAATACATCAAGCCCATGAAATGGATAAACCTGTTTTGCCTAACCTTAATTTCTAATAATTTATTAGCTCAGGACATAGAAGGATATGTGACTGACCCTCAAGTTCCCTCATGCAATAATGGCGAAATTAACTTGACCATGAATGGAGGGTTTGATGAATATACTTTTAAATGGTCAAATGATGATGAAACAAAAGACATTCAAAATTTAGAACAGGGTAATTACAGTGTAACAGTTACGGATAATTTATGTGGTACAGCCATTTTGTCATTTGAACTTGAATGTGAGGTGCCTGATTGTGAGATAATTAGCGATGTAAGTGATGAAACTTGTAATAATAAGGGTAAGATAGATATAGAAATGGATTGTGATCCAAATCCTGGATTATTATTCACATATTTTTGGAGTGATGGAGAAAGCCAAAAGGATAGAACTAATTTAGATCAAGGGGAATATAGTCTTACTGTTACCGATAATAATGGTAGCACTTATGAAGGTTCTTATATGGTAGGAGGGACAACCGTTTTAGATGTTGAAATTACAAACGTAGTTAATCTAACTGATTGTTCAGTTCATAATGGTCGTATCGATACTAAGATCCTTTCAGGAACACCTCCTTACAATATTGAATGGTCTAACGGAGCAACAAATACACTGAGTCTTACAAATCTAAATGTTGGTTGGCATACAATGACGGTTACTGATGCAAATAATTGCAGTAAATCCGTATCTAGACTTCTTTGCTGTTGTGGTGAAGGAGATCAGAACACTTATGAGTGTCCTGATTCTGGTCCTATAACCATTGAAGGTACTGTATCAGTTGACGACAAAAGTATAGTAACTACAGTTTCTGGAGGGACATCCGATTATATCTGTACTTGGACTGGTCCAGGCATTGATGAATCGTTTGGATGTGGAGGAATAAACAACCTTGAACTAGGGAAATATTATCTAGAAGTAAATGATGGATGCGATATTATCACAGACTGTTTTATTCTTGCGGACTGTAGTGATGTTGAGTTAGATATATCTGAATCTAATATTCTTTTTCCTTGTAAATATGTTTTTGATTCGGGATCAATTACTGCAAATGTATCAGGAGGTACAGAGCCATATTCATACAGTTGGGATAATATGAATGGAGGTACAGGAACAGGACAAACGTTCACTGAAGCAATTGCTGGTAAAAATTATGTGACTGTAACAGACGCTAACGGATGCTCTGCTTCTAAAGCTTTAAAAGTTAATGAAAGCATTGAAGGGAATTTAGTTGTTGGCACTGATTGTAAGGTGTATTGTAATGGAACTTTAGTAGATAGTTGGAATCTTAGTGTTGAAACTGGAAATGGTCCAGATAATTGTGATCAAGTAGAATATCTTTGTACCGATCCTACTCCCGATCCGATTGATCCAGTAGGCTTATATTTAGCAGGAACACTTACCGCCAATGTCGAAATTGATCCAGCAAGTGTTAATGGCTTCGGTTGTACGTACAATAAAAGAAACTCTATTACTGGACAATAGTGTGAAGATGGTAAACTATATTACGGTGAAAGATGTAAACAATGCTATTTTAATATTGATGGTTTCAAGAATGTCTACAATTGTGAAGTTGAGTTTTGTTATTTTTCTGAATTCGATCAATCGTATATTACTAAAATAGATGATTATAATCAGCCGATTGCATCAACAACCGTTGGCGAAGATAAATGCGATCTTAAAATTTACAATCTTTGTAAGCCAAATAATCACGTTGAACATCAAGAATTGTTTGATGGTGATTGTGATGATCAACCCTATAGTCATAAGTCTTGTAATTATTTATGGACTCCTAATACGTTTATCAATGGTAATCCTTTTGGTGAATGTACGTTTATAACTTCACCAGACATTGAAGTTATAACTTCAACTAGAAACACTACTAACCTTGATGATCCTGTGGAATTAACTGCATTATCTTGTAACCAACTTATGCTGTCTTTTACCAGCATTAATGAAGAGGTTATTCCTATAAAGATACTTACGAATGAATTAGAAGAAATTCTTGAGTTAGAATATACCTCTATTGTTGGTGAAAATATGGTGGTATTTAAAATTGATAATTATCCTATCCTTGAATCCGCTGAATATTTGATAATTAAAACAGTATTAGATGGCAAAAATATTTATAAAGACTTTATCATTAATTGTTCTGAAAAGAAAATAAATATTTACCCAAACCCAATCCATGATTTGTTGAACATTGAAGTGGAAAGCTCAATAGCAGAAGAATTAAATGTTGAAATATATAATGCGCTAGGTAACCTTGTAAAACAGTTTTCATTCAAGGTGAATTCAGGAAAAAATATACATCAAGAGAATTTTTTAGACTTTCCTAAGGGTCTGTACTTTATAAAAATAATTTATGAAAATAATAAATCGACCACTAAGAGAATTATTCGTTCTTAGTATAATTGTATCAGCTTTTTTCTTGGTTACTTTAAGTGGATGTGGTGATGATAATACTCTTGAGCAAGATTATTTACTAGAACGTGAAATGTTTTTGGGTAATTGGGATGTAATAGATGAATTTAGCAATATTAGAAATGACTCAGTACTTATCGAAATTGAGAGAGAGTTAGAGGTCAACATAGACGAAGAAGTAATTACAGTAAGAAATTTATCATTTGCTAATCCTACGATGATCGATACATTTAGTTGGTATTACCAATTAGCTCCTGAAAGATTTGTTAGAGTTGAATCTTTTGGATCAACAATTTCAAATACCTATATTCATACAGTCATTGAAAGGGAGGGAAATACAATCACCTTATTCCATGAATCTTTTGTAGAGAATGGCGGAGTCAAAACTTGCATTAATTCAACATGGAACATGACGAAAAAATAAACCAATTAACACATGAAAAAACTAATTAATACTTTTTTGGTAATTACTTTCTCTTTCAATATCAATGCCCAAGATGCAACCACAGATTTTGACTATGCTGATGTAATTCAGGTCACAAATGTCTATGGTATAAGTCCTACTTTCCCAAATTCAGAAGGTTGGATAGAAATATTGGCAGATGATGGTAGTCCTGGTTCTTTAAGTGGTATGGCTCATACTACGGTTTGGACATTGAATCAGCAAATTAAACCCGCAGCTTTTGTAAGCGATTATAACGCACAATTTGGCGCTCATTTCAGATTTGAATGTGACCTATCGGAATTACCTTTTGTCCGAGGCGAAACTTCTGATGGATATGAATTACCTATACAAGAATTAGAGCAAGATGGAACATTTCACGTGTACAGAAGAAAGAAACTGTCTACTTATGAAAGTGGGAATTATGTGGATGCTCCGTTTGAAAAAGAAAAGGTACAATATTGGCAAGATTTTACAATTACATGGTTTGTTTCAGATGACGAAGATTTGGAGCATTCCAAATGGAAGGAAATAGGAAAAACGGCATTTCCTCTTTATGTTACTCATAAAGAACCGATAGTTGGAGATAATCAAAATGATGAATATGATCGTGAGACACAAATTTTACATTCGACTTTGAATCTTTCGTGTAAAAACGGCATTAATAAATCGGATGAGAGCGATATAGTTTCGTCTATTTATACTGAATTTACTAATCAATGTGTCAAACGAGTGAATGATAAAGCCGAAGAAATAGGTAACTGTTTGGGTTATTGGCAACCACCTAATTTAAGTGGTGATTGCCAAAGTGTTTCGGAGTTTCTTCTTAATGGGAATGCGAGGTGTAATGAATGGGCAGATTTTTTCAATGACATGATAAAATTACAGGGAATTACTAGTTCTAAAATTACAATTATCGAGTATACAGAAAATTCGCTAATTCCTCAAGATCTTGATATGCGGTTGAGATTAGCGATTGATCAGGAATTTGAGGATTGTTTTGTAAGTTTGAATACTAATGATCATTCTGTTTTGATAGTTAATAAATATAACTTTAGCTTGGATAAAATTTATGTTGATGAATTTTATACAGAAAAGATTTTATGCAATGATAAAACGGTTACTAAAGCGAATATAGAGGGTATTCCTGCGCAAGGTGTCGGCAATGGAAGCCCTATTTCCGTTTTTTGGAATCACGCCATCGTTCTTCATGATGGAAAATACTATGACCCATCTTACGGAGTGTCTCCTAAGACATCTAAAATTGATTATGAAGATAGTGCCTTTGCTGGATTTGGAGTATCTCCTCAAATTTTCTATTTTGATCAAAATGATGAATTTAAGACAAGTTTATTTTTATTTTTAGATGATGAGAATACTCTTGGTGATCAACAAACTATTATTAATCCATAATCTTTTACAAAATGAAATTTATAGTTAATGTTTTGATATTTATAACTACACAGGTAACATTATTTTCTCAAAATGAAGTAATACAAGATATGAGTGGAGATATATTTTATGTATATGATACAGGTGAAGGTAGAGACTCAATAAAAATGATTGGTACAGATTCAGAAGAGCTATTAACCTATAAAACAGATGGCGATGAACTGTTGTTCATTTCAAAAAACAGAATGGGAATAGGTTGGATGAGATATAGAGTTAATATAAGTGATCAAACGTGTATGCCTATCTATATGAATTCAATTAGCAATTATGATGTAGAAATGAGAGGAGACTTGTTTTTTGAAATTGATGATCTTAACACAATTTTTATTTATGATAAAAAAGGAAAGGAAGAATTGGTTATCGTTAAGTATAAACCACATGAAGGTATATACACGATAAATAAAAAGTATAGAGTTTCTCAAGAAGTCTATCCAATCAAATATTTTCCCCGAACTATAATAAATGAAAATGGCAAGGTTGTTAGAAAAAATTAACGAAGGCAATAAAGCTAAAATCGTTTTATCGTGATAGTAGAAGTTGGGAACACCCGTTTTCAGCCTCTATAATTTTTTACATTTTAACGAGTCAAAAAACGTGGGTGCATTTCAAAATGACGCAAAAAATGCTTATTTTGGTTTACCAACAAAATAATTCAAAATGGACAAGGCTAAATTAAAAGAGAAGTTTAGCCAACTTTTGGATGATATAGAGAACCTAAAAAG
>Ga0256847_1000297_pt1 | contig 33018 bp, 23 predicted proteins | sample TeddybearmetaG_FD_189099 | JGI IMG/M metagenome (GOLD analysis project Ga0256847, IMG submission 189099) | Hydrothermal vent microbial communities from East Pacific Rise, Pacific Ocean - Teddybear | ecosystem: Environmental > Aquatic > Marine > Hydrothermal vents | place: Pacific Ocean: East...
CTGGCGGTGCCCGTCACGGGTAATTTTATAGCGCAGGTAAAACAACACTCCCACCATGGAAGCTATTGACAGGATGGGGCCCTCGGTTAAGCCCAACCACCATACAACATCCAAAGGCACCGTACCCGCGGCGGCATTACTGGGAAACCGAATCAGATCTAACAAAACACCACCCAGAATCGCCCCCAAAGCAGTTGCCGTTTTATTCGCAAACGATCTCGCCGAATAAATAACCCCTTCGCGTCTTTCACCCGTCTTCAATTCAATCTCATCAGCGATATCAGCAAACATGGAGTTAAATGAAGCCAGAACAACGGGCAAGGCCATGCCCAATAACAGGTAACGGGCAAACAATATCCAGAATATCCAGGGAGATTCATTTCCTGGGAACCAGGATACATCCATTAGCCGCAGGACCAGTGCCGCGTTATTATTCACCGTGATAAAAATAGCAGGAATCACCAGCGCCAAACGCTTATCCAGCAATCGCGTCAACCATGGTGAAATAGGTAACCCTATCCATAAGCCCGCAATGGTCGCCAGCGGAATCACCGCTAATTGTTCGGTGCGCAAGCCCCAGAAGTGTATCCCCATAAAGGGGCTTAATATGGCTTCAACAGAGATGGCAAAGGTGGACAACACCATGCCAGCAAATATGACCTGAAACGACTTGTTGGAAAACACCTGCTTATAAACCGTTAACACCCATTTTCGGCTTAACACTTGTGTGTTTCGTCCCTGGTGCAAAAATGGAATTTCTTTTGCCGTTCCAAAACAACAAATCATAATTACCACAAACATGGCAATCGCAATGGTTATGGAAAATCCAAAATAGGCTTCCGAGTTCAAAATACCGGGGTTAAATTCTTCGGTAGTCGGGAAGAAATATCCATAACCTACAATACTGACCACCGACATTGCGGTGATCGCAAAAACAGAGCTCAGGGCAAACAAAGTTGAACGTTGATTATAGTCCTGTGCCATATCTGCACCCAGCGCGAGGTGAGGAATGTAATGAAAAGTGAGGGCTCCACGAACCAGTACGGCAAAAAGTGTTAGCCAAAGAAAGTTTCCAAATTCGCTCAATTCGGCAGGCGGGTTAAACAACGCAACAAAGGTGATAAAAAGAGGAAACGCACTAAAAAAAATAAATGGGTGTCGGCGCCCCCAGCGACTCGAAAAACGATCACTCAGCACTCCTGCAGCCGGGTCCGATATCGCATCAAAAAACAGACCAATACCAAGAGCAAGGCCGGCAAGGCTGCCAGATATTCCGATTATCTGCTGATAATAGAATAACAGAAAAACGTTAAAAGCATTCGCTTGAAACCCCTCGGCTGCTTGCCCAATGCCAAAGGCAAACATAGTAGGCATAGATAAGCGGCGTGTACTCACAAGATTATTGACTTCAAAGCATCCCCGGCGCGAAAATATAGATACAGCGTATAGATATAAGGTAAATTACCCATGAATACAATCAATCGGTTACCACGAATTTTTCAAAGTGTTTTGTTGTTGATTTTCACGCTTCTGGTGAGCTCAACAACCGCAGAGGAAAAGCCCGCAGCACCCTGGTTGCAAAAAGACGTTCTTCAGGCCGCGCTAAATATAGACATGGATACAGAGCAGTCCCCCAAGTTCAAGGTTGCCATAACGCGGTATTTCAACGACCTGAACTCAGGCATAAAAAAGCTGATACGCCGCAACCCGCCTGGTCTGAAACGAGAAATTAAACGCAAGAAAAACAGTGTTCGCAAACACATGGACCAAGATATGGCTAAGTTTTTGAACGATGAGCAAATGACTAAGTATCATATTTACAGAGACTTGCTATTAGCTAAATTAAACGGCGCTCCAATAAAATCCGGGCCTGTAACTTTGCAGGATGCCCCCACCTCACATACTTATTAGTTACCGACTCGCAATTTATGCAGCTTGTCTTCATACTTATTGTCCACTAATAGCGCAGTTGTAAGAACAATGAATAGTAATCAGTCAAATGTTAGTTCACGCAGATCAGCATTTTTAGCAATGCTCGTATTTGTATCCACCTCAGCTTTCATACTTTCCGGGGAAGCTTACGCGGAGGGTGCTAACGTTGTCGAAGAAGTTGTAGTCACGGCACGTAAACGCTCTGAAAGCATTTACGATGTTCCTATAAGTATCAGTGTTATCTCCGACGATCTTATTGAAAATCTGGGCGCAAATAATTTTACAGATCTATTACGTTCTGTTCCTGGCCTCACCGCATACCAAAATGGTCCCGGTAGAACGCGTTTATTTATCAGGGGAGTCGCAAACGGAGCGGGAAACGACAACGACACACAAAATCAGGAAACGGTTGGTATTTATCTGGATGAAATCCCGATCTCCCTTGGAGCTATGAATCCTGAGCTGGCACTTTTTGATCTGGAGCGTGTTGAAGTTTTAAGGGGACCCCAGGGTACTTTGTATGGAGCAGGATCCATGGCAGGCACGATTCGCCAGGTTTCCAAAAAGCCCAATCTGTTAGAGAAAGAAGGCAAGATTGAAGCCGGAATAAGCAATATTTCACACGGCACAGAAAACTTCACCGTCAAGGCGCTGTTCAACCTGCCCATCGTGGACGATACATTTGCTGTGCGCGCCAGTGCCTATTACAACAGTAACGGCGGCTACCTCGATAATGTTACGACCGGCGAGAAAAACCTGAACAACGGCTCGGCAAAAGGATTGAAATTTTCAGCTCGTTATGAACCCAACGACCAGCTCACTGCCGACTTTACAGTAATGATACATGACTATTCTGACAACGGTCGCCCGGAAGATCTGGACGAAACACCTTACCTGTCAAGAAATTATACTTCGTTCGATGGTTACGATGACGAAATGCAAATTTACAATATGACACTCAACTATGATCTAGGCTGGGGGCAGCTCACTTCTTCAAGCTCCTACTTCGATCGTGAAGTGACAAATCGGCGTTCTCTGGATCTGCTCTTTTCATTAGCGTTACCGCCTGGAATCACACCCCACGAACTGGTAGACAACACCAATCTTGATGTGTTTTCCCAGGAAGTGAGAATAGCTTCTTCAAACGACGATGCACTTCAGTGGACAGCAGGTGTCTATTTCGACAAAAAAAATACTCTTTACCTGAATACCTTTCCGGTACCTGGTGCAGATGCAGTACTTGGCGTGCCCTCCTCAGCTTTTGGAGCACCTGATGATAATCTGTTTTTCGGGTTTGACGATCTAACAGTCAAGACTTATGCAGTATTTGGTGAAGCTTATTATTCCTGGGAGCAATTTACGTTTACTGCTGGCCTGCGTTACTTTAACTGGAAGCAGGATATTGAATTCTACCAGTCGGGATTATTCAATGGTGGTTCAAATAGCGATCCCCGGCCCAAGGGTAAAACCGACGGCGTAAATCCAAAATTTAATGTTTCTTTTGATCTCAACGAAAACACCATGCTGTTTGCCCAGGCTGCACGAGGATTTCGATATGGCGGAATCAACGGTGCTATACCCGCGGCGGTATGCGCAGACGAACTGGCACAAGTAGAGCGCGAAGGTGGCGATGTGCGATTTTTTGATCCGGACAAACTCTGGAATTATGAGCTAGGCGCCAAGGGTACATTGGCCGATGGAGCTGTTTCGTATAGCGCCTCTTACTTTCTGATCAAATGGAAAGACATGCAGACCAGCCGCAGTTTCGATTGCGGTTTCGGATTTAGGGAAAACGTAGGTAAAGCAACCAGTCAGGGCATCGAAATTGAGATGCAGGCAAACGTAGGTGAGAACCTTGTTGTTGGCTTTAATGGTTCATATACCAACGCGGAGCTTGATGAAGATGTTCCGAATTTGTCCGCAGAAGACGGAGACCAGGTGCCCTACGTACCCGAGTTCGCCTTCAACGCTTTTGCCGAGTACGGATTTCCAGCATTTAATAACTGGGATGGCTTTTTGTGGGCAAACGCACAATTTGTTGGTGAGCGGCACACTGAGTTTAATCATGACCCAACAACTAACTATCGTAAAATGGATTCCTATACCGTTGCAAACCTGAGGATTGGTGTTAGAAACGAAGATCTCGAAATATCTTTATTCGCCAACAATCTATTTGATGATGGCGGTGTTTTACGTGCTCTGCGTCGTCCCCCTTTCGACCCTGATGCAGTAATTCGCATTCAACCGCGCGAAGTGGGTCTGGTCGTCCGGATGCATTTCTAGTTAGTCGACGTTAACTGAGTGGTAGGATCGGTGCAGCAGCCCTGCCCGGTTCTACCGATCGTTAGTAATTACCTGTTAGTGTAAAACCCGCGTATCCGTCCTGCGCAACCTGCTCGCACTTTTCCGCATACAGTGGTAAACCGCCCACGTAAGGCATAAACACCCTTGCTTTGCCGGGCACATTAGCCCCCAGATACCAGGAATTACAGGATGGGTACAACGTTTCACCGGCAATACTGTTTACATGTTCTACCCAATCATCCTCCGCGCTTAAATCTGCTTCGATGCTCCCATGAGATTCGTGTCGCATGTGTTTCATACAATCGCAAATCCAGTCAACATGTTGTTCGATAGATACGATCATATTGGTAAGCACCGAAGGGCTACCCGGCCCACTAATGGTAAACAGATTGGGAAATCCATGCATACTTAAGCCAAGATACGTTCGAGGCCCCGCCTGCCACTTATCTTTTAAACGCTCTCCCTTTAAACCCTGTATATCAACTTTAAGTACAGACCCTGTCATAGCATCAAAACCCGTAGCAAATACCAGAGCATCAAACTCATACTCTTTCGAATGCCCATCGTTTTGTACTTGCAGACCACCAGATACTATCCGGGTGATAGGCGTATTTTTAATGTCCACCAGTGTTACATTGCTGCGATTAAAGGTCTCAAAATAGTCAGTATCGACACAAATCCTTTTGCAGCCAATTACCTGCTCCGGGCACAACAACTCTGCAACATCTGCATCTTGCACAGTTTCCCGGATTTTATTTCGAACAAAATCGGCGGCAAAATCATTCCCATCCGTACTCGCCATCAGATCAGCAAATGACGACAGGAAGCCAAAGCCACCAACATTCCATTTACTTTCAAAGCGTTGATCTCTTTTATCTGCTTCCATTTCAAAAACCGAGTCTTCGTGTCGCTCCATTCTTGCGCCAAAGCCGGTAATTGATAGTCTGTTTTCAGACCTGAATTCAGCGTAGGTGGATTTTATACCTCTGATAAACTCTTCTTTCAGAGGGCTGTTATGCGCTGGAATCGAAAAATTAGGTGTGCGTTGAAAGACAGTCAGGTGTTTGGCCTGTTCCGCGATATGGGGGATAGACTGAATAGCTGAAGAGCCAGTGCCAATAACCGCCACTTTCTTTCCGCTAAAATCCACACCCTCCTTTGGCCAAAGTCCCGTGTGATACCACTGGCCTCTAAAACCGTCCAGCCCTTGGAAATCCGGAATATTGGTTGAGGAAAGGCAACCCGTTGCCATGATAAAAAACCGGGCACTGAAGCCATTATTCTTATCAGTACTTATCTGCCACCGACAGTTAGACTCGTCATAAATTGCAGAAACAACACTCTCTTCAAAACGCATATTTTCACGCAGCTCAAACCGATCTGCTACATGTTGTGCATAGGACAGTATTTCTGGTTGGGCGGAATATCGCTCTGTCCAGTTCCATTCCTGCTGTAAAGCTTCTGAAAACGAATAGGAATATTCCATGCTCTCAACATCACAGCGCGCGCCAGGATAGCGGTTCCAATACCAGGTTCCCCCAACATCGCTTCCGCGCTCTATCACCTGGGCACTAAAACCTGCCTTGCGTAGCCGATGCAGGGCATACATTCCTGCAAATCCGGCACCTACAATAACTACGTCAAACTGCTTCTGATCCATTATGGCTCACTATTTATGGAGTGGTTGGATTAATTCACGTAAATTAACTATTCTTAGGCCATTGAACAAGACAAGTTCCCAAATAATTATGCTTAAGCACGTAGACGTACTCATTGTTGGCGCTGGAATTTCTGGTATAGGTGCTGCTTACCATTTGCAGAAAAACTGCCCTGATCACAGTTATACGATACTTGAAGGCAGGGAAAATATCGGTGGTACCTGGGACCTTTTTCGTTATCCAGGTATCCGCTCTGACTCGGATATGTACACATTGGGGTATGCTTTTAAACCCTGGACACAAGCCAAGGCAATTGCCGATGGCCCAGCTATTCTCGACTATTTAAGAGAAGCAGTAGATGAAAATGATATCGAAAAAAATATTTGTTTTGGACAACACGTAAACCAGGCAAGCTGGAGTACAGAAGACAGTCGCTGGACAATAAGCAGTACCGGCAAAGATGGCGAAACCACCACACTTACCAGTAATTTCCTGTTCATGTGTAGCGGCTACTATGATTACGAATCAGGCCATACCCCAGATTTCCCTGGCGCCGACGATTTTTCAGGCGACATAGCCCACCCACAGTTTTGGAACGAAGACATCGACTACACAGACAAAAATGTGGTCGTCATCGGCAGTGGTGCTACCGCAGTTACACTTGTACCGGAGCTTGCGAAAAAGGCACGCCACGTAACCATGCTGCAACGTTCGCCCACCTATATGGTTGCCAGACCTGAAGAAGATGGCATTGCCAACTGGTTGCGCCGTTATCTTCCAGCGAAGGTAGCCTACGGCATCACGCGATGGAAAAATGTGTTGATGGGTATGTACTTTTTCCGCTACTGCAGAAAGCATCCGGACCGCGCAAAAACCTTACTCATTGACGGCCTGAAAACAGAGTTAAACGAAAACTACGATATTGCGCAACATTTTACACCCCGCTACAAGCCCTGGGATCAGCGCCTTTGTCTGGTACCAAACGGTGACCTGTTCAAAGCAGTGAATCTTGGTGAAGTGGAAATAGTAACCGATCAGATCGAAACCTTTACACCATCCGGTATCGCGCTGAAATCAGGTACTCACCTGGATGCAGACTTGATCGTGACTGCAACCGGCCTGAACATGCAGTTTTTTGGCAAAGTAGAGCTTTCGGTAGACGGAAAACAGATAGAAGCTGCACAGTGTATGACATACAAAGGCATGATGATTCAGGATATTCCCAATCTGGCTTTCTCCATGGGCTACACAAATGCTTCATGGACACTAAAATGTGACCTTACCTGCGAGTATGTCTGTCGTTTGCTTAACAAAATGCAAAAAAACAGTATGTCCCAGGCCTGCCCCCGTCTAAACGACCCAACCGTGGTCGAAGAAGCTATGATGGATTTCAGCTCCGGCTATGTAACACGTGCTGCCGGAAAGATACCAAAACAGGGTTCCAAAGCTCCGTGGAAGCTTCACCAGAACTACGCTCTGGACCTTATCAATCTACGCTATAAAAGCCTGGAGGACGATGCCATGGAGTTTACAAATCCGTCAAGTGCATCCGAGATCAGCAAACCGGCCCAGGGGAGTAAAGCCAGTAAAGCAGCATGATGCTTAAACCGGTTCAATACCTGTTGAACTGGTAGCATTTTCCTCCAGAATTTTTCTTTTTAGCGTTTGCCTGAAGTGCGTCAGGCCAACATCCGCCTCAATTGTGCGCAACCTGAAATCCGGATCGGTATCCAGCAAAATCTGTTGTGCCTCAATTATGTCTTTATCCTCATAGAAGCCTTCAAACAAACTATCGCGCAGGGATATCGCTATATTGGGGTCATCAGTATCGCTGTTATGCAAATAATTCCAGAAAAAATGCGTCGTGCTCCTGGTCTCGGGGGTCATGTACTGGCAATTGCGATATTGGCGAGTACTTTCCAGACTTTCGTCATTTGAACCAGCCGAGGCGAACATGGTTTCCATAAAAAACATGCCTGGAATGACCATATTCGCAATATTACGCCGATCCACCTTAGCTTCTTTATCAGGGATAACTCGTTTATGGTACGGCGGTGAATCAGCGTTTCTATGCCATCTCTCTACTCGAAAACCATTGTCCAGACGTTCAATTTCTGCAGGTTTGGCCTGATAGGCATATTCTTCCGACCCACCCAGCGTATTAACATGAACAAAAGCAAGATGCGTAAAATCACTCAGGTTATCTACTATCAACAACCAGTTGGCATCGTAATGTAAATAACCGGGCAAACCCCGCCACTGCGGGTCGCCCAGTGGCGCGTAATCTACTATTAGCCCGGGGTCAGCAAGTGATGGGTCGCCCATCCAGATCCAGATTAGGTGATTGCGCTCTTCCGTCGGATAACTGATCACACGCATGCTTCCGGGAATACGATCTTGCCCCGGTATCTGAATACAGACGCCGCTCGAGTCAAATTTCATTCCATGATACATACAGCGAATACAATCGCCTTCTACTCTGCCCATAGAAAGGGGGGCACCCCGGTGGGGGCAGCGATTATCGAGTGCAACATAAGAGCCGGTCTCTCCGCGGAATATTACCAGGGCTTTTTCCAGAACTGTACGTTCAAGTTTTTTACCATCCAGCAGCTCATGATCCCAGGCCACCACATACCAGCAATTCTTCAGAAAGATTTGATCCGCGTCTGACATTGCCCCGCCTCCCTTCAAGTCAGACTATCATACCGCAAGAAGTGAGCTGGGGTCAGCTAAGCGTGACTGGTTACCATTCTGGAACTGCCTGGGGAGTTGCTGTTGCGTCGCTCTGGTAGAGCATCAGTCAGCCAGTGTTTATACAGAAAACCCAGCGCGCTGGTTTCGGGTTCTGCCAGGCCCTGCCACTGAAAATACAAGAGGCGCGCGCGCTGTATATCGAGTAAATCGGTTTTAAGAGAAAGCGGATCGTTAAAGATGGTCCATTCCTGACCAGGTGAAACGAGAGTGGGGTTGTCTGCCAGGGCGATAGAAAGCAGCAATAACTGCATCTCTCTACCCAAAGCATCGAACTGTCGAGCAGCCTGCTGCTCCATTATCGGTCCACCCCAGGCTTTGCTTAAGATTTCACCGATCTTGCTCCGTATAAGTGCACAGTGCCGAGCTTGAAGAGTGGGTATAGCGATCTGGGCGAGAACAACATTATAAGCTATTTCAATGGCCTGGCACTGTGTTCGAGGTAAATTGGACATGTTCACTCCCTGCATTCGGTTTTGACCCAATGGGTTCGACCGCTAATCTGACAAAGAGTTTGGCATATTCTTCACTTTTTCTCCATTTTTATTCACTTATTAAATTAGGCCTGTGACACGCGTCCTACCCAAGTTTAGCGGCTGCCTCCCGCGCAGCCCTTACCTTGGCATTTGTTTGATTAAACAACATCTCCCGACGCACCTTTTCTTCTTCTTCTGTTCGTTCAGTCTTACCAAGCTCTTCGCCGACTGCACGCCCCTTTTGAACCATAGGACGAGCCGCCACCTCATCCACCCAACGCTTGAGGTGGGGGTTGGTTTCCCATATTTCACCTTCATCAAATCGACCCAGCAGAAAAGCCCAGGACCACGTTATAATGTCAGCTATGCTGTATTCAGCCCCGCCCAGGTATTGATTGGCAGACAATTGTGCATCCATAACCCCTGCCAGTCGATCCACCTCTCCCATAAACCGCCTTATTCCATAGTCGAGTTGTTGAGGATCATCCACCAGGTTTTTAGCATAATTTTTAAAATGATTGGCATTGCCCATCATCGGCCCCAGATTAGCCATCTGCCAATGTACCCATTGCAGCACCTTATATCGCTCTTCCAGGCTGATGGGTAAAAATTGACCGGTTTTGTCAGCCAGGTACTCAAGGATGGCTCCGGACTCAAAAATACTTAGTGCAGCTCCACCACCAGGGGGCGCATGATCTACAATGGCCGGCATTCGATTGTTAGGGCTTAGCCTAAGAAACTCGGGTTTAAACTGGTCCCCTCCACCAATGTCTACCGGAATCAGCTTGTACTCCAGACCACATTCTTCGAGCATAATACTAACTTTCCAACCGTTGGGCGTTGGCCAGTAATACAAATCGATCATATGGGGCTCCTTGTTTCAAACCTGCTCAGTGGAGCTTTAATGTAAAACAGGAAACTCGAAAATGATAGCAGATAGCGACCAGCTGCCACAGATTTCTGTATCAACTAATCCCGCAGGTATCTCTGTTAAGATAAACAATAAGAAAAACAAAGAACGCAAATCAGATGACAGGAAGTACAGGAAATAAGTTGTCGGATTATCGTCTCGAACTACATTCCGGAAAGACGGGACTCAATTACCTGTTTGATGACTGGCTTGCTCTCGCCAAAAATCTAACTCATTCAAAACCCTCTCATTTTCCATACCTCTATGCTGCATTCATCAACCGCCCGGATGCCCATGATAAACATATTACCTTCGTCGCGATTTATCGCGATAGTCAGCTTGCGGCGATTTTTCCTGTGGGGTGTAAACAGTTTCGCCGATTCAATCTAGTGGAGCTGTCAATTCCTGTCGCAGAGGAGCTGGACATTTTTCCTGATGTTATTCTTGGAGTAGCTGAAGATTCTGCCGCCGTGTTCAAGTTTTTCCTAAAGGCAATGCGGGCCCAAAAGGACATGAAATGGGATGTGTTGGTGGTTCGCAACACGCTCAGCAATTCGCATATTTCAAATTGTATTCAAAGCTCAAAACACATTTTATCAAAACACGAATTTTCCGGTCACTGTAATTACATTAAAACTGAACAGTTCCGTGACCAGCAAACGTTTCTTTCAAAAAACTTTCGGTCAAACTTGCGTAAAGCCAGAAACCTGCTGGATAAAGCTGGCAAAGCTGAGTTTGAATGCGTTTCAGATTTTTCGTCTGTAATACAAGCATTCAAAATTTTTGTTGATTTGGAAGCATCTGGCTGGAAAGGCGAAACCCGACACGACAAACAACATTACTACGCGGGCAGCGCCATGAAATTAAACAAGTCAAAACTATCCTTCCATAGAGATCTTGTTAGTGCGTTTGCCAGTCATGGTTGTGTTGAAATTTACAATTTGCTGCTCAACGGAGAAGTAATAGGCACGAATTTAGGAATAGTAATAAACAACACCTGTTATCTGTTAAAAATTGCGTATAACGAAACCTACGCAAAGTTATCCCCAGGTACGCTGCTGCTTGAATGGATAATTCAGCATCATATTCAGGGTGCAAAGGTCTCCACTATCAATCTCGTTTCCGATTATCAATGGCACAAGGTATGGAAGCCCTCACAATTGAACTATGCAAGCTACCAATGCTTCAACTCAACATGGAAAGGTACCGCCTACGGCATAAGCAAATACCTTCAGTCAGTCTTACGTCGCTTAAAAAACCCCACCGAGAAGTCCTCACCAGGTTGCCAATGAAAAGGTCCTCGATTCTCCGAATTCGGGGTAATTGCCTCCACTCGAAAATCTTCCGCCAAATGGCTAATTAGCAGCGCTCCCATTTGTACTACGGGATTCGCCATTGGACATCGATGTTTGTCCAGCCCAAAAGGAGCGAAGGTATCAATGCCATGGTTTTTCTCAATAAATCGCTGTGGGTTAAAAGTGAACGCATCCGAGAAGTTCTGTTCAGACTTATGTGATTCCCAAAGACAAAGACGAACATACGCATGTTCAGGAAAAAAATACCCGTCGAATACAAAACGTTTTCGAACGACTCGAATCAGGCGTTCACTTTGGTCCATTCGCAGTGTTTCTTGAACAAATGCTTTTGCCAGACCTACTGAACGCGGGGCTTTACTAATATTTTCGTTTTCAATTTGTCGCATTATTTCCGGGTTTTCCGAAGCGTATTTCATAAGCCAGCGAAACAAACTGTGCAGATCATAACGACCCATTTCGACCATATAAATGAGATTTCCGAGCGCTACATCATCCAATCCCCGGGCATCAGAAATGTTCTGAATAACGCATGAATCTGACGGAGTTCTATCTGCAGGCTCGACAAGGGTCAGTCGTTTTAGCAGAAATTCACGGATATTCTCAAATGAATCCTTCTGTTTATCATCAATAGACCAGACCAGACCGTTCGGACCCAGCTTGTGGAACAAAGCCATTAAGGTGTCGAAATCCTGAGTATTCAAATGTACGCCAAAGTACATTTGAATGAGCAAGGCCGTAGATATTTTACTAAGTGTTGTCGTTAACTCGCCCGGTGTGCTTGCCTTCAGAGGGTAATCTGAAGCGTGTTTTTGTAACCAATAATTAACAATCTGTGAACATTTTTCTTCCTGATAACCCGGTGAGATGTCCAGGGCCTTGACCAACGATTGTCGGTAGTATTGGTGTTCAGAACCCTTCAGGGCTCTCAATATCCCCTTAGGAAAGAGGCTGGTAAGCGAAATGGATTCAGAATCAAGTTTGTCGCCATGTTCAGAAAGCAGGCGCCTTGCGCTATCAAGGTCTGTCATACAAATAATAAGTCGGTTACTCTGTACAGCCTTAAATATGTTATTGGACAACCTGCCACGGTTATAGAGGTACCGGCGATCCTGGAACTCTTTTTTACGTAAATCAATCAAACCACCCGGTGGCATTGCGTGCCCTAAGAGCCTCGCTTGAATGTAGGCAGAAACAATCCACATAGATCGCCGCAGCAGATATTTTAATTGTTGTAAAAGGTCGCGCATCCGATTATCTACCGGTTCAGAACACTACTGACAAGTTATCTCCATCTTCAGTATCTATCAAGGTGTGATTCTCATATTTAGGGACATATTTTTGACTTCTTATGTTACTTCCTTCTATTCTCGACTTGTCATGATTATCGGGAAAACCTAAGACCACTATCGACGCGTCTGTAAATTTAAAATGCAAACCCATTCGAGGTTAGTCCCGTAAAATGTAAGCGCAGGAAACCCGATGTCCGAACCTTTATTCTATCTTGATGACCAGACCGGACTAAACCTTCAAGGGCAAATCCGAAAAAAACTGGTGGAAAATATTCTCGGGAAAATATTTCCCGTGGGTCAACGGTTGCCGTCCTCAAGAAAACTTTCAGAACAACTTGGTGTTTCCAGAAACACGGTAGTACTTGCCTACCAACATTTGATAGATGAAGGGTACTTAATCAGTCGCGAACGCAGCGGAATATACGTAAATGACTCTATCTTCAACAGTTTTGTGGAACGCGCACAAGATCTGTCCGGCGTCCATCAAAAGACTGCAGCCTGGCGACAGCGGTTTAAAAAACGCGTGCCAAAGGAGGAAAAACCTTCGTTCGCTGCGCTAAATCCTGGAGTTCTCTATTCATTCATGGATGATCAATATGATGCATCCCTTTTCCCGGTGAATGAATGGCGCGAAGCAAGCAGGTTGGCACTGGGAGTACGAGAGATACGCCAATGGTCCGGTGGTCATGGCGACTCCGACGATCCGATGCTGGTTGAAGAAATTCGTACAAAAATATTACCGCGCAGAGGCATAAACGCCCGGCCTGAAGAGATTCTGATTACCGTTGGAACGCAAAATGCTCTTTATTTACTCTCCGAACTATTGATCGACAGACAATCCGTCATAGCAGTAGAAGAACCAGGTTATCCGGATCTCAGGGATCTGCTATCGTCCAAAAAGTCCGGAGTTATCCACCAGCCACTGGACAAGGATGGCATGATTGTGGATTCGGCACTAAACGGTTGCGATATTGTAGTAGTTACACCCAGCCATCAGGTCCCTACCGCTGTCACGATGTCCATGCAAAGAAGGTTACTCCTCCTGGAGAAGGCTAATCAGGAAGATTTTCTGATTATCGAGGACGATTTCGAGTGCGAAAGCAATTACCTTGGCCAACCCCATCCAGCACTAAAAAGCCTGGATGATGCGCAAAGGGTTATCTACGTCTCAAGCCTCTCTAAAGTTCTGGCACCAGGCATTCGTCTTGGCTTTATGGTCGCTCCAGTAGAGGTCATAAACGAGACGCGCAATTTGCGCAGACTGATCTTGCGGTTTCCGGCATTGAATAACCAGCGTGCTGCAGCCTTTTTTCTTTCACTGGGGCACTATGACGCTGCACTTTTACGATTAGGGCACATATTTAAGGCTCGCTGGACGGCTCTAAGAGATGCATTGAATCACTACTTTCCTAATTCAATTCATACATCCCCTGCTAGTGGCGGCACCACATACTGGATTAACGGCCCCGAAGAACTGGACGTGACGTATCTAACAGGAGAGGCCGCTCGGCATGGCATTTTAATAGAGCCTGTTGGCAACTATTATGCAACCAGAAACCATCCGCGCAACTGCTTTCGACTAACCGTAACGGGGTTGCCTGAGAACAAAATTCGCCCGGCAGTCAAGAGCCTGGCTGAATTGGTTCGGAAGTTGACCAGGAGGCATCTGGAAATATTGGATAAGGGCAAAACCAACTGGGTGTCAGGGAAAGAGCTTAAGCAGACGCTATCTGGCGCTACACTAATCAGCAAGACAGTCTATGGTGATCCCTTAACTATCAAATTGTTCGGTGATGGCAATATGTCGGGAATTGCAGGTTTTGCTAAAGAAGATTGTGACACTGGTAAATGGTGGATAGAGGGCGATCGCTGGCATCGGCAATGGAACAGATGGAGCTACGGAGAGGCAATCAGGTTTTACGTTGTGATAGATGCTGATCGCATAAAATGGTTTAACGATGCACTCAGGCTGATCGACACAGCCCGAATCCAACGTTTCGGTTAACTTGTCTGGCGCCATACGCGGGAGCGAACTGGAGCTATGTCTATGTGACTTGTACCAGTAATTTCAACAAACACAAATTAAGGAGTGGCAAGTGGCGTATTTTTCCATTGGCGGAATTCAACTGGCTGTAAGCAGCGGGAACAACCTTGAACAGATAATTCTGGAGATTCAGCTCTCGAAACGAAAATTTCCCTGGCTGGACATGTTGGTATTAGGGGAGCTGAGTTGTCTGGGACCAGGAATGGATGCATGCAACCCAACATATAATGAATTGGTAACTCGATTTTGTCACTTGGCGAAAGAATTGAAAATATGGCTGCTACCCGGATCTTTCTACGAACAAGTGGATGGAAAGACATATAACACCGCACCTGTAATCAATCCGGCAGGTGACGTTATTGCCCGTTATCAAAAGATGTTTCCATTTTTACCTTATGAGAGTGGTGTGCATCCGGGTTCGGAGTTTGTGGTTTTTGAAATTCCACAAGTCGGAAAGTTCGGCGTATCAATTTGTTATGACATGTGGTTTCCGGAAACAACCCGCACTTTGGTCTGTATGGGTGCGGAAGTCATTTTGCACCCAACGATGACCAACACACTCGACCGCGATGTGGAAATTTCCATCGCTCGGGCTAACGCAGCAACCAATCAATGCTATTTTTTTGATATAAATGTAACCGGGGATCTCGGAGCGGGCCGTTCTGTGGTGCTTGGCCCAGGAGGAGAAGTTATCCATCAGGCAGGCCGCTCGAGTGAACTAATTCCTGTAGAAATTAACCTCGAGTACGTTCGTAGAGTCCGTGAGCGTGGCTGGCAGGGGCTTGGACAGGTGTTAAAGAGTTTTCGCGACAGCGAAGTTAAGTTCCCAATATACGCTGATTTTGAACAACGACAAAAACTTCTCTCCCACCTCGGCGACTTAAAGACACCTACCCCCGGCGTTTAATTGGACCGATCAAAGACCAACAACTGGCCCTACTGGCCCCATCCTTTGTACGTTACTTTAAGCTCTGGAGACAGACTCATTTATTTGCGGCTGCCCGCAAACAAATAACTTGGAAATTTGGGGATATTTGATGAAGACAAAAAAACCTTTCGAATTGAAAGCAATTGCCACTGCAATCGCCCTGGCCAATGTTTCTATAGTATACGGGGCAGTGGCGGAGGAGAGTACGCCAGCCGGCCTGATAGAGGAGATTATCGTTACCGCGACGCGACGCGAAACGAGCGTGCAGGATGTACCCTATAATATTTCTGCAATAAGTGGCGCTGATCTAGAAGCAGCTCAGATAATTGATAATGCAGATTTGATGCGGGAGATCCCCGGTGTGGCCGTCGTGGATAGGGGCTACCGAAATTCAGGCGTCATAAATGGTGTGACCATACGGGGGCTAAATGTTGACGGCTCAGCACTGGGTGACTATTCCTTATCGGCGGTACCGACCGTTTCTACCTACATAGGCGACACCCCTCTCTATGCAAATTTCATACTCAAAGATCTACAACGCGTGGAAGTCTTACGTGGCCCACAAGGAACTTTGTATGGCTCTGGCTCATTGGGAGGCACAGTGCGGTATATTCCGAACACACCCGTTCTGGACAGCTTCGAAGGAGACGTAGCACTCACAGCTACTCAGACCCAGGGCTCAGGTGGAATGGGCTGGAATGCAGATCTATTGGTTAATATTCCCCTCAGCCAGATAGTTGCCTTGCGAGCAAGCTATGGGAAAATAGATTATGACGGCATTACAGACTACGTAAATCTGTATCAACTGGACGCAAATGGTGTACCGTTAGCCCCCAGCGGAATACTGTCTACAGATGCAGCCTATGAAACAACAAAAGATGCAGACGATGTCGACATCTGGTATGCAAAGGCAGCGTTGTTAGTGGAACCCAACGACCGTGCCCGATTTTTATTGTCCTATCAGACCCAGTCAGATGATATTGGTGGACGACGTCAACAGACTGTGGGGCAGGACGGCTTTGGTCAAACCTACGACAAGAAAGAGAACGGGTCGATTCAGCGAGAGCCATCTTCCAGGGAAGTGAATCTTGCGAGCCTGGAAATTGAACTGGATCTGGGCTTCGCAACGCTTACTTCAAGCTCATCCTACTACGAGCATGAAGGCGATAGTATCAGTGAAAATACAGGCTTTTATGCCCAAAATGGCTGGCTGGGGGCATTCTACTATAACTATCCAAGACCATTGGCACGCGCTTCCCGCACCTATGGTGATGAGGCATTTACGCAGGAAATTCGTCTGGTTTCCAACACTGATGGTAAGGTGGATTATGTAGCTGGTTTCTATTACAGAAACCAGGATTTAAGCTCTACCCAGCAAAGCTTTCTAGTGGGATTCAAAGCCTGGTGGGATACCGCGGACATCTTCGGAGATCTGGATTTTATCGTAAGTGGTGACCAGGATTTCGACTACAGCCGCGATGAAAAATTCAAAGAGACTGCTTTCTTCGGTGAAATAACATGGCACCTTAATGATGATGTTCGTCTGGTAGGTGGACTGCGATACTTTGACAATAAAATTACCAACAACACGCTGTTGGATTTGCCGCTCTATGCGGGGGTTTTTCAACCCTCACTCTCATCTTTTGAAGCAAAAGAAGATGACGTCCTGTTCAAAATCAATGCATCCTGGGACATTTCGGATAGCTATATGCTGTATGGAACGATATCCGAAGGTTATCGACGTGGAGGCACAAATGCGGTTCCTACCAGCGGAAATTTTGCCGAAGATCCAGGCTGGCTAAACTACGACTCCGATTCGGTAACCAATTATGAAATTGGGATTAAGGGGCAGACCAGTACGATGCAATTTACTATTGCGGCTTTCTACGTAGACTGGCACGACATCCAGATTAACACCGCAACCACCAATTGGGGGTTCTTCTCCGCAGCAAATGCCGGGGCTGCTACAACAAAGGGCATCGAGATTGAAGTAGATGGTTACCTGAACGAAAACTGGCACTACGGCTTTGGTTATGCGTTTGTCGATGCCGAATTGGACGATGATTATTTTGCTCCGGATAACTCGGTTACACCACGCGCACTGGCAGGTGCACAGTTACCCGGTACAGCAAAACATACAATTAACGCCTCGCTTGACTATACACGAGAGCTTAATAATGGCATTCGCTGGACCAGTCGACTGAGCGCCTATTATCAAGCTTCTACAAGAAATGCGATAAATGATACACCGACCTTCAATGTGGCTTTGGGCGATTTTCAACTTTGGAATGCTTCCACCACTTTTAGCAATGACGGCTGGAGTGCAACCCTATTTGTTCGTAACATATTTAATGAAGAGGGTGTAACCGGATTATTCACTGAAGCATTTATGGGGACATCTCCGGTCCAAAATTATTATGGCAATGGCAACAAGGAGTTCATATCTGTACCTCGTGTGATTGGTGGATCACTCAGATATCGTTTCTGAATGAACAAGTACACAAGGGTCACGGAACCAGCACAGGTGAGTGATCTGGATGACCGGTTTTATCGCATAATAGAACTGCTCAAAGCCAATGATACTTCTATGGCATATGAGCAGTCTTCCGCCCTCGTAGATTCTAATCCAACGGTTCTGAATGCCTGGCTGGTGCACAGCCAGGTACAACAGCGACGTAATGATTTTCATGGCATGTTGCACTCTACTCGTACTGCACTAGACATCGAACCAAAGAACCCGGATGTAGTGATGCGACACTGTCTGGCTTTGATGTTAACGGGTGGGTATAGCGAAGCAATAAAATATATCGACAAAATCGCATCCAGTTCGAGTAAACATCACGATCGGGTATCTCAGATCGGTGAGTTATACACACAGGCAAAAAAGTTTGTTCAAGCACATCGCTGTTACCAGCAAGCGGTAAAACTGCAACCAGAGAATTCGAAAATGCTATACAATCTGGCCAGTTCTCACATCGCAATGGGCAATTTTGCGCAAGCAGGAACTCTGTTTAACCAAGTAATAGCTATCGATCCCTCAGATTTTGATGCTTACCAAAACCGTTCTACATTACGAACCCAAACACAAAAGGATAACCATACTGAAGAACTGGAAAGTGTACTTGAACAATTTCCGCACGGCGAGATTGCATTGTGTCATGCGCTCGCAAAAGAATACGAAGATCTAAAAGATTACAGAAAATCTTTTGCCTATCTCAAACGGGGAGCAAATGCACGCAAGAAACGTCTGACCTATTCTGTGAAAACAGACCTGGATACATTTGCACTGATTAAAAAGACTTTCAATTCCAGCCTGGTTTCCGACTTACGCAAAATTCAGCCTAACACCTCATCTACGAGCTCTCACCAAAAGCCACTGCCTATTTTCGTACTTGGGCTACCACGCAGCGGTACTACCCTAGTTGAACGCATTCTTAGCTCCCACGCTGACATCATGAGCCTGGGGGAAATAAACGATTTCGCACTTTCACTGATTAACAGCATTGGCGGAGGGTATTCAAAAAAGCAGCTCATACAACAATCGGCAAAGATGAACTTAATCATGCTGGCACAACGCTATCGCTCAGCACTTACAAGCTATGGTCAAAACACGATTTTTACGATAGATAAAACACCACTAAATTTTCTCTACCTGGGATTGATACGCCTTGCACTTCCGGAAGCAAAAATAATTCATGTACGCAGAGATGCTATGGATAGCTGCTTCGCAATGTACAAGACCCTTTTCCGGATGGCATATCCATTCTCTTACGACCTTACAGAATTAGCCGAGTACTACCTAGCATACAATGATCTGATGTCTCATTGGCAGGCAGTGTTTCCCGGTGAATTTCTGGACGTCGATTACGAGAATCTTGTAAACAATCCAGAACCGGTTAGCCGCGATATGATTGAATTTTGTGATTTACCCTGGCAAGCGCAATGTTTACAACATCATCTAAACCCAAGCCCTTCCGCTACTGCCAGTGCCGCACAGGTTCGAGTACCAATCTACACTTCATCAGTTGAGCGATGGAAGTGTTATAAACAAGAGTTGGGAGCGCTACGTACCATCCTTGAATCAGGTGGTATTCAAATTGCCTGAACGAACAGGTTTTCAACATAAAACAATTACCAGATTTGTCTTCTGTATGGTCATTCCCTTCCTGTTTATGCTTCCGGTGAAAGCAGACGATACAAAGATCAAGCTGGGACCAACCGGACCATGTAAATTAGTACGCAATAATGCGCTCAACACACAAACATCCACAGATGGTTTTGACAACTGGCACATGTGTGAATTCACGCCCCCTGCCAACCCAGCAGTTCCTCTTAAGAAACATGAAGGTACACTTTTACTTCAATCAGTCATTGATAGCTCGCATATAGACATATTGAAGGATGACTTCAGTATTTCAAACATTCCGACAGTGTCACGTTTTCCTCGTGTTGCATTAGATTTTATTCAGAACGGAACTGACATTATCCCTCTTCAGAGAGGCACTATTGCGAGTGAGCACCTCTATTGGGACGTAATTTTCGAACCGGGAAAAATTTGGAAGGATCAAACAGATCCCGAATCCAGCAGAGTCGCCTTACCTTTTTCATTACAGGAAAAAAATGCAAACTGTATCCACAACGGCGTATTGACATTCGCACTGAAAGCAAACGATTCGGTTGAGTCTCTGCACTATTTGATTAACGGAGAAACATGTGCCTATTTTCAGTTTGACATGTGGGGAACTCTGCAGGGGCACTACCAAGCAAAAACTTTCCCTATTGCCGGTGATGTTTTAAACAAGCACTTCGATGAAGTGGCGGTTCGTTTACCGGTCAAAAACTTCAGGGAACTCAAACAGACTTATCCCGAAATTGATATCAGAAATTTACTTTCTCAGAATTCCGAGCACGTAAGCGTATTTGGGATAGTCTTAAATGGTGTAAACTACCGCAGCGATTGCAATACCAGATCTGGTTCCTATCCTTTTTGTGACGTGTTGGACTTACCATCCTTCTCTACCGCAAAATCAATGTTTGCCGCCCTGTCCATGATGCGGCTCGAAAAGCTTTATCCCGGGACCATGCAGGTTACCGTAGGTGAACTGATAAACGAATGTCAAGCCAACGATAGTTGGAAGGACGTTACTTTGTCACATCTGCTGAATATGGCCAGCGGACACTACGGTTCCAAATTACACGATATCGATGAGAACTCAAAAGCGATGCGTCAGTTTTTTCTCAGTCAATCTCACACTGAAAAAATCCAACTAGCTTGTACCTTGTACCCGCGACGCAGTATTCCTGGTAAAAATTGGGTCTATCACACATCCGATACCTATCTTGCAGGAACTTTGATGAATCAGTTACTGCGAAACAAATTCCCCTCATTACCAACACAGCAAAAAGACATTTACCAGGACATCATGGTAAAGCAGATATGGCAACCATTGAAACTTAGCCCGGTCTTAAACACTACGCGGCGTACCAGCGACAGCTTCCAACAACCATTTTCAGGCTGGGGTCTGACCTACCATCTGGACGATATCTTACGCCTTTCAATATTTTTAGGCGTACAGGCAAACCTCGCAAACGGCCAGTCCCTGTTTGCCGAAAATGCCCTAAGAGCTGCTCTACAGAGAGACCCGCAAAACCGAGGGCTGAAAGCAATCAATTCCAAGCTCAGATACAAAAACGGCTTTTGGGCTTACAACATCGCGGATGCAATTCAGTGCAACGAAGCGCTTTGGGTGCCGTTCATGTCTGGATTCGGTGGTATTACGGTAGTACTGTTTCCAAAGGGGACAATTTATTATGTCTACTCGGATAACCATGAATTTTCCTGGCTTAATGTAGCAAAAGAGGTAAACAAGATAATGCCAATGTGTACCACCAGTGAATAATTCAGGTCTTAAAAAGGTTCATCCCAACGGCTTGGCTGCACGGGTTTTTTTGTCATTTCTGACTACAGCTGGACTATTTTACGTGAACATAATGCCCGCGCTGGTTAACGGTCTTATTGAAGCCCTTGGGTTCAGCAACAGAGAGGCCGGTATCGTTGGGTCTGCCAACGTCTACGGTGCTGCTTGCGGAGCCCTGGTAATTGTCTTTCTGATACATCAATTGCGCTGGAAAACAGTAGCATATCGCCTGTTGCTGGTTCTGATTAGCCTGGATCTCATATCTGTTTCACTCCAGACACCGGAATCACTAACAATAATGAGATTTGTTCATGGTTTCGTAGGTGGAATGTTGGTGGGTATTGGCTTTGCCATATGCGCGAGAACCGTAAACGCAGATCGCACCTTTGGAATGTTGTTGTTTGTGCAGTTCGGGCTGGGCGGTGTTGGCGTCATGACCCTACCCTTGCTAGTACCGATATTTGGCATTGGTGTGCTCTTTTTGACGCTGGTTGCATTCAGCCTGGTAACCCTGCTAATGCTACCGTTTTTACCGGAATACACTATCGAACAGCCGGAACAGAACGAGGATGACAGGAACGCTGTTTCGATCCGGCCACCAACAAAACTTCTCGTCCTTACTTTTATCGGAATATTTCTATTCCAGGCTGCGAATATGGGGCTTTATGCTTACATAATTGGGCTTGCCAAATTTTATGGTCTGGACATGGCTTTCATCAGCCCCACGCTCGGTATCGCAGCCTGGGTAGGCATGGCAGGAGCGCTGCTGGTTATCGTGATGTCAACGCGATATGGACGCCTGGTACCAATTTGCGTAGGCATGGTTCTCACGCTGCTGGGAACATGGGCGCTGTATTACAGCGACATAAAAACAATATTTTTCCTGGCCAATTGCGGTGTGGGAATCACTTGGGCGTTTGTCCTTCCCTATCTGTTTGGCATGTGCTCTGAATTCGATTCGCGAGGTCGGATGGCCGCACTAGGGGGGTTTGTCTCAAAAATGGGGCTTGCATCAGGGCCTCTAGCAGCTGCTTTTTTGCTGGGGAGTAACAATTACGAACTAATTATCGATGTAGCGCTGGTGGCACTGGTAGTGGGTCTTATAGCGAGCATTTTGCCTAGCGCGGTACTCGATAGAGAAACCCCGGATACCACATAAACTCTGAACTACGCAGGCAAGAGGCTAGATGTCAAAATTATAACAATGGCTATCGGCGCAAACCATCGAACCGCGATATACCAACACTTGAACAAAAGCTTCGAGCCGAAATCTACTTCCTGCTCCAGCTTCTCATGCCCTAGAACCCATCCCGCAAAAAGCGCAATTAGTAAACCATTAACAGGTATCAATGTACTGGAGACCAGATAATCCAGAAGGTTAAAAATATCCTTATCCGCAACAGTTTCGATCCACGGAACCAACCTCACATCACTCCAGTCGTTGAATGAGAGTATTGCTGCAATGCCAACAAACCAGCAGACGAAAGCCCCGCCAAAAGCTACCCGTTTTCGAATCCAGCCTTTTTCTGTTACCCAGGATACTGCCGGTTCAAGCATTCCAATAGCGGTAGAAAAGGCCGCAAAAAACAGCATGATAAAAAACGCCGGGCCAACAATAAATCCGCCAGGCATCTGACCAAAAGCGATAGGCAAGGTTACAAAAATGAGACCCGGACCTTCTGCTGGATCCAGCCCATAGGCAAACACAATAGGGAAAATCGCGATGCCCGCAAGTATCGCTACCAGAGTATCAACCGTTACTATTATTGCAGCAGAGCCAGCCAGTGAGAAATCTTTCGGCATGTAAGAACCATAGGTCATCATCACCCCAACACCCACAGCCACTGAGAAAAATGCCTGTCCCAGGGCCATCACCACCACCGATACGGACAACTTGGAAAAGTCTGGCGCGAACATAAAATGTAATCCCGCAGCTATGTCTGCGAAGAAAATAGAGTAGAACACCAGAATAAGCAGCAAGATTCCCAGTGCTGGCATCATTACTTTCGAGATTACCTCAATACCTTTATACACCCCCCGGCTGACAACGAAGGCCGCTGTGGTAATAAAAACAGTATGCAAAAACAGCATTCGTAATGGGGATGCAAGAAGGGAGCTAAACATGGCGTTAGAGGAGCTTGCATCTGAAACAGGCTGACTAATGTCTGCCGTTGCAACTATGTATTCCAGGGCCCATCCGGCCACAACACTATAATAACTAAGACCCACTAGCGGTATAAACACACTCAACCAACCAATTGCCATCCACAGTCGAGACCGATTTTTCGGAATGAGCCGTCCGATCGAGCTCACCGGGCTACGTTGCCCCATACGACCTATGGTCATTTCGGCAATCACTATGGGAATGGCGACGATTGCCACACAGGCAATGTAGACCAGCACAAAAGCGCCACCGCCATTTTCGCCGGCTATATAAGGAAATCGCCATAAGTTACCAAGACCGACAGCCGCCCCGATGGTCGCCATAAGAAAGGCGGAGCGCGAGCGCCACTGTATGTGTTGGCTGTCTGTTTGATTTCCCACTTTTGGTTTTACGCTCTTCCTGTTTTTACGGCCTCCAGCTAAGACTTAAACCTATTGTACGTGGCCGTGAGGAAACTACAGCCTGTGGATCCTGGAAGCTTCCAATACCATCGTAAATTGCTACTTCGTTGGTTAAGTTCTTTGCAAACAGGCCCAGGCTAACATGTTCATTTACCTTTAAGTTTGCATACAGGTTTAACAGCGCATATGAGTCGAGATCTAAATTAAAAGGGCTATCTGTTCTAAACTCAGTATCAGTAGCACCGCGGTAGTTAACATCTCCCGTAATGGTAAGCGGCATGCCCCCAATCTCCGAGCTCCATGCCAATGACAAATGCAACTGCAAATCCGGTATGTTTGGAATGTCATCGCCATTCTGACCAATAATGACAAACGGCGAACCGCCAGTACCGGGTAAGGCTGGCTGGTCTGAGGTCAACTCATGACTAAAAAACAGGGTTCCAGTAAAGTTGGCTGTCCACGCATCAGACAAAAGAGCTTGCACCGCCCATTCCAGGCCAATAATTTCTGCCTCACCTCCGTTCGTAACAAACGGAATGTTACCTGCTGGATCTCTGGGTTCGACCTGAATATCCTGCCAGTCGATAAAAAACAATGCTGCATTAGCTTGTATTTTTCCATCATTTAGCTGGGATTTAATACCTATTTCATAATTTTTTAGCTCATCAGAATCATAAGTTGCGGGAATGCCAGGTGCAAAAGGTTGATTAGAATTATTAACCCCCCCATTTCTAAAACCCTGGGAGTATGTTGCGTACGCCAACAAATCGTCAGTAGCCTGATAACTTAAGGTCAACTTGGGTGTCAGTTCATTTTCGCTGCTGGTTATTCGACCAATACCATTGCCATTAAGCGTGGTACCAATTATCTCTCCGGCCGGTGTGTTCACACCACCGGCAAAATTGTGCGTGTTGGCTTGCACGGACTCAAGATCAGAGTCAAAATATCTGAGTCCAAAGAGCACCTGCCATTGTTCATTAATGTCAAAACTACCCTCGGCAAAAATGGCAAACTGTTCAATTTCATCTTTACGAAAGCGGCCAAAAAAGGCAGTGCCACCTGCGACAAGAGCGTCATTCGAATCCAGTTCATTCCAAGGTTGCAAATTTCCATTTCCGTCCGTCGTAGTCACGTGAACATTAAACTCGCTCTCCTCCTTCTGGTAGTACAGGCCAGTAACAAAATTGAATGGTCCACTCAGATCAGAAATAAAACGCCCTTCAAACATGGTAATTTCAGTTTCCTGAGGTTGGTTTGTAACGCCAGGAATAGGAACTCCGAAAAACAGCAATATCGGTGTGCTGTCGAAGGTAAAGTCAATTTCATGTTCATAAAATCCAGCAGAAAAAACAACACTACCTATGTCAAATTCCTGCTGAAGCGTCAAGCCAAAAAGTTTAACGTCATCAACCCGTTTATTTACGGATACATCCGTATTCACAAAATCGTCGTCAGGTGTAAGACTCGGCAAGCCCGACAGTGGCGCAAATCCACCTCCCAAAGCAGCTATTTCAGCAGTCTGATCAGGCCAGGCTGGCACGCCCTTATCGGTATACCGGGAAGAACCACCGACATCCATATCCTGCACAAGATACATTAGATCAACGGTGGTAGTTTCAGTTGGCTCCCAACGTATCATTATACGCCCACCATCTACATCCTCCGAATTAATACCTTTAGCATTACCATCAAACGATGTCACACCCCCAACGGTTCGCTCCAATCTCGGTTGATCTATCCAACCACTATTATCTGTTGTCCAGCCAACAAGACGAACTGCAAGTACGTCCTCTATTACCGGAATATTGATAGCTGCACTGAGTTCGTAGTTATCACTACCACCCCTGGTGTCGGAGTAGTTAAGATCAACAAACCCGTCCAACTTGGTGCTGTCGGGTTTGCGCGGAATAAACCGGATATTGCCTGCCATGGAATTAGCACCATACAAAGTGCCCTGTGGTCCATTTAAAACTTCAATGCGATCCATGTCTATAAACTTTATAGGAGCGTTTTTACCACCTCCGTCTTGTGCGTCGGTAGCAGTGATTACGAATTCGTCAAAATAGGCGCCAACCACTGCGGGTCCGTTACCATTGATACCCCGTATAATGTACTCCTTATCACCAGGGCCCAGATCCTGAAAGTTTAACCCGGGTACAGCGCCAGCAAAGTCTTCAAAATTGACAATGCCTTTTGCCTCAAGGGACTCACCTGTAGTAGCAAATACCGCAGCTGCCAGATCCTGAGCATTTTGTGCTCCACGTTTGCTGGCAGTAACCAATATCTCCTCGATAATGGCTTCTTCGGCCTGAATCCGGGGCGTGAACATAAAGCAAAGAAGAAGTGGAACCAGAAATTTGTGCATAAAATTTACTCTCTCTGTGTATTCTGTACAACGTTCACCCTAAATTTGGAAAGCAAGGGTGACGATAATTTTTCTCCCCAGTCAAATCTATCCAGACAAACTGGTACAAACAGTATTTCACGAAGACGCGGGCCAATGGGCGAATTATTAGGGTGCTGGCCCTAAATCCAAAGGACAGTCCTAACCGTGGTCGTCTAGAGAAATTCACTGTTTTAGGGCTGTTTCCCTAATTCATTGGAGCATTGGACAACGGGCTATGCTTATAATCCCACTACCCTTTACTCTTGCTGAAACTGTACTTATCAATGGAAACACTCAAATTATGAAATGGCCTGCAGATCGGCTCTTAAACACTTCGCCAAAAAGTTTTGGTATTTACGAAAAAGCTATGTCCATGATGGAGCAGGGTATAGATGTAATTCATCTGGAAGTAGGCAGACCTAACTTTGATACCCCCAAACATATCAAGGAAGCTACCAAGCAGGCACTGGACGATGGGCTGGTTCACTACGGAGAGTTTCCCGGTACCCTGAAATTTCGCCAGGCCCTGTCTGAAAAACTCAGTGTAACCAACAATATCACGGCTGGACCGGATGAAATTCTAATTACCAGCGGCTTAACACAGGGTGCGTTCATTACCTGCATAACTGCAATTGATCCGGGTGATGAAGTTATAGTATTGGGGCCTTACTATCCCCAACACTTTAACAAAGTAGAACTGGCAGGGGGAAAACTGATAGTAGCGCCGCTCGACGCAGCAAAAGGCTTTCAACTGGACCCTGAAGTAATCGAAGCAAAAATTACAGACAAAACCAGAATGATTATTCTGGTAAACCCAACCAACCCAACCGGCCGCGCCTTCACCAGAACAGAACTCGAAGGTCTGGCGGCTATTGCCATAAAACATGATCTACTTGTTATGTGTGATGAAGTTTATGAGCAAATTATTTACGATAATAGCGCCCACACCAGCCTTGCCTCACTTCCCGGGATGTATGAGCGCACAATCACCCTATTTGCCTTCACCAAGGGCTATGCAATGGATGGTTGGCGGATGGGTTACGCTGTTGCCTGCGAAACTTTTATGAAGGACCTGCTAAAAGTCAGTATGAATGACATGGCCCATGTGAACGTATTTATTCAGGAAGGTGGTTTTGCTGCAATTACTGGAGATCAAGCATGTGTCCGGGATATGGTCGCTGAAGATTTACGCCGTAGAGACCTTGTATGTTCACGCCTGTCAGCAATACCAAATGTAAGCTGTAACCTCCCCGAAGCTTCGATCTATGCTTTTCCCAATGTAAGCGCTTTTGGCATCCCCACTGCAGCTTTAGTTGAAGAAATTCTCGAAAAAACTCATGTGGCCTGTGAAGCAGGGAGTTTTTACGGTAGTTGTGGCGAAGGTCATTTACGCATTTGTTTTGGTGCAGAACCGTACGAGCGACTGGAAACAGCCATGGACAGACTGACAGATTTTTTTTCACAGAAGAATGAAACCCTGGGATGATATAATTACACGACCATGGAAAAACCCCGTATCGCCAGATACAAACCCTACTACTACGAACTTGAAGCAGACCGTACTTACCTGTGGTGTAGTTGCGGGCGCAGCGAAAATCAGCCATTTTGTGATGGTTCTCACAAGGGCTCCGAGTTTTTGCCAGTTAAATACAGGGCAAAACAGCCAGGTGAAGAGGTATTATTTTGTGGTTGCAAGCATACTAACGACCAACCTTTTTGCGATGGCGCTCATAATAATCTACAGGATACTTATGCAGGGGAAGAAGATAACACTTCTGCCGTTCTAGCTTCATACGTTATTCGTGACACAACCAGCCCTGTTACAAAATTGAATAATAGTTGTTATGTCAGTAATCCGGCCAGCCACAAATTTGATACCTCAGGATCTTTAGCCTGGTGCGTACTCATTAGTGGGCAAATGGGGGCGCAGTATCAATCACAATACTATTTAAAACAATCGAAGGGAGAACACGAGATAGTTTCATTTGGTGATAGCGAGATTGCCATGCTGGTAACAGGGGGCGAAGGAGAAATTGTAATCTCCGGAAAATTATTTCCTCTGTCAAAACATGCAGGAGTATATGTAACTGCAGGCGAAGCCTTTTGCCTGGTACCCTCCTCAGAAAAACCACTGGAAGTCTATGTAACTATCTGCCCCGAAAGTAACGGGCTTAAAGTATTAGACCTTATGCCCAACAATTTTGACGCAACTGTACCAAAGAGAGTAATCAGTGTTGATGAGAATAATGCCCAGAACATGGGGGATCGTTTTTTTCAAATTTTGGTGGGCAAGGACGTGGGCTCAAATGTGTTGACGGAATTTATAGGCGACATCCCTAAATCGAAAGCCGCAATGCATCGACACCTGTATGAAGAAACCCTGGTAATTCTGGAGGGCGAAGGTGTGATGTGGACGGAGAATAAGAAAACCAATGTGGTTTCGGGGGATATAATTTTCTTGCCTCGCAAACAGGTTCACTCCCTGGAATGCACCTCCGAACAGGGAATGCGTCTTGCTGGAGTGATTTATCCTGGCGACAATCCGGCCATTAATTACTAAGCTAACTATCGAGATTTTCCAGTTCTGCAAGTGCTTTCTCTGTAAAAAACGGCCTGAAAATATTCTGAATTAATACAGCACCCTCACTGATAGCCTTTTCATCCGACGCAGCAATGTCATACATATCCAGATGCGGCAACCACTGATCCGTTACGAGCCAGGAAGATAAAAGCAGAGACTCCAGTGTAATAGGTGGTTTAGGATGAACCATAAAGCCGTTATCAATAAGACCAACAAAAAAATCCTTCACTTCATTAAGGCGCTTATTTCTACTGTCCAGAAAGAGAAGCTTAAGACGAGCATCGTTTTGTAACAACGCAATCAACTCGCGGTAAAAAAATCGGTACCGCCAACACAAGTTCATCTGTCTCTCAAACATAAAATTGGCATGTGCCAGAGAGGGTGTGGTGTGGTCTTGATACCAGGATTCGTTCATCTCCTTATCTATTTTCTGAAATATTGTCTGAATTATTTCTTCCTTGGACCGAAAATGATAATGCAGGTTGCCCCGGGACAAACCACAATCGTCTGCAACCCTGTTAGTCGAGATTACCTTTGTGCCATGCTCGTTAAACAGTTCAATAGCTGTATCAAGAATCAGTTTTTGTGTTTCACGTGTTGCCAAAATTCCATCCGGCCAATCCAGTGTATTCAGCTAGTGTAGTAGGAGATACCTTTCCACTCAAATGTATACTGGTCTTGACGGGTGGCGACATACGCCACAACATAAAGGAATACAAACAGGAAGTTTTCATGAAAAGACTTTTTTCCATACTGGCCGTGCTGGTTATTGTGGCACTTATTGGTGCTGCTGTTTATCTCTGGGCTCCGTTAGGAATCAACCAATCCCTGAAAGTCGCCCTTGCTGATTCACAACAATACGAGGTTGAAATAATAAGGGATTCCTGGGGGGTACCTCACATTTTTGGCGCGCGAGATGCGGACGTGGCCTTTGGCCTGGGATACACGCAGTCAGAGGATGACCTGGAAACCCTGCAAACAGTAATTGCCGCTTCACGCGGTGTATTGGCAAGGTACCAGGGTGAAGGTGCTGCAGTATCGGACTACCTGGTTACTGTATTGGGGGTCTGGGACCTGATCGAGGAAAAATACGCAAGCCAATTGGCCAAACCTTCGCAATTATTGGCCGAAGCCTATGCCACCGGGGTAAATTTATATGCAGCTGAACACCCCGAAATGGCCCTTGACGGGCTGTATCCCATGACGGGTAAAGATGTAATCGCAGGATTCATTTTCAAAACTCCCTTCTTTTATGGAGCGGACAAAGTGATGACATCTCTGCTAACCGGAAACACTGATCGCGCCCTGGCTATTGCACCTGTTGAGACAAAAACCGCATTCCATTTTTTGCCGGTATCTCCGGTTGAGATCGGTTCCAATGCCATTGCCGTATCGGCCAGCAGATCAACTGATGCAGTTACACGGTTGATTATAAACTCGCACCAGCCGTATACCGGACCTGTGGCCTGGTATGAGGCGCACTTGATCAGCGAAGAAGGCCTTGATGTCTATGGAGGAACCTTTCCGGGCGGTCCAGTGATATTTCATGGATTCAATCGACATCTGGGCTGGGCAAATACCGTCAACAACCCGGATCTCATCGATGTTTATCAGCTCAGTATCAATCCTGAAAACGAAAACGAGTACCTGATGGATGGTGAATATCTTCCGTTGGAAGAAAAAATTGCAGCCATTGACGTAGCGTTATGGGGTCCTTTCGCCTTCCCGGCAAGAGAAACCACATACCGCTCAAAACACGGGCCGGTTTTCAAAACCGAACAGGGTACTTTCGCAATCCGCTATGCGGGTATGGACGAAATACACCATCTGGAACAGTATCGTCTGCTCAACAAAGCTACGAATTTCGAACAGTGGAGCTCGGCAATGGCAATGGTTGCTCTGCCCAGTATTAATTATATCTATGCTGACAAGGACGCCAATATTGCCTTTGTTTACAATGGACAATTTCCGGTGCGGGCCCAGGGTTGGAACTGGAAAATTGATCTGCCAGGTAACCGTTCCGATCTGATCTGGAATCGCTACCACCCCTATTCAGATATACCCAAGCTGGTTAACCCCGCGTCGGGCATCGTTTTTAACGCCAACAATTCGCCATTTCGTGCTACCAATGGTTTGGATAATTTGGTGAAGGGGAGTTTCGATCCAACATTTGGGCTGCAGGACGATGACACAAACCGCTCTCTGCGCCTAATGGAACTTACCCAGGACATGCAGGCTATTAGTAGAGAACGTTTGCTCGAAATAAAATTCGACAAACGCTATTCAACTCAATCCCAGGCGGCAAGAGTGGTGGCAGAAGTACTCGCGCAGGATTGGAGTGCCGATAGCACACTGCAAGATGCCGCCAGAACTCTGGCAGAGTGGAATCTGGATACCAGCGCTGACAACCGGCAGGCAGCGCTTGGTGTAATAACTACTGTTGGGCATGTAACCAGCGCTCTTACAGGGATAAAACCAGTTTCAGCAACCCTGGCATTCAAAAACGCAGTCAAACAACTCATGGATGCCTATGGTCGGGTAGACCCTAAATGGGGCGAGGTAAACCGGATTGTTCGGGGAAGTGTAGATTTAGCGATAGGGGGGGCTTCAGATATCTTAAGAGCCGTCTATCCAGGTGGGCCGCTGGTTGACGGAAAATATCGAGGAGCCGCAGGAGATACACTAATTCTAATGGCTGAGTGGTCTGAAGACGGTTCGGTTAAGGGGTCGACCATACACCAGTTTGGAAGTGCGACACTGGATACAGAATCCAGACATTATTCCGACCAGGTAGAACTTTTTGCTGACGAAAAATTTCGCCCGGTGTTAATGGATCGAAAAGACATTGAAGCAGATGCAAGTCGTCGTTATTGGCCTGGAAAGCAATAGGCCAATCGTCTAATGGCTTATGTAAAACATTTAAAATGTATCGGCTGCGGTACTACCTACCAGATTGATGAACTCATGAATCTGTGTCCCGTGGACAATCGTCCTCTAGAAATGATACTCGACGTTTCTCGCATCGCAGAGCAATTGGATGAGTTTGCCTGGTATCGAGCTGATCTAAAGAGTATGTGGCGATTCGGGGCGCTAATGGCCCTGGACATCAACAATCAGCACGATGCAAACAACATTATTACATTGGGAGAAGGCCACACACCCGAAGTAGCTCTAACCAACCATCCCCTTGCAAAAAAACATGGATTCAACCTGTATCTGAAGGACGAGGGACAACCACACAAAAATTGGGGAGCGAACCCGACCGCCAGTTTCAAGGATCGCGGAATGAGCATGGCCTTATCGATGGCCAAACATCATGGAGTAACTAAAGTGGTAGTTCCTACGCAGGGTAATGCTGGTGACTCGCTTCTGGAATACGCAATAGCAGCAGGTATAGAATCAGTAATCATAATGCCTGACGACACTCCCATGCCAATTCTGGGTCGTGTTAGCGCAATGGCAACTTCCCGTACAGATGTAAAAATCGAACTGGTCAAGGGCACCATTAAAGAAGCAGGGCAATTGATGCGTGAAAAGTATTTACCACTTGGTTACTTCAACATGGCCACTTTTCAGGAACCCGGGTGGCGCATTGAAGGTAAAAAAACCCTTGGCCTTGAGTTGGCCGAACCAAATTATCATAAATCCCAGGCATGGTCACTGCCCGATGTAATTTTGTATCCAACAGGTGGGGGCACTGGAATATTGGGCATGTGGAAAGCATTTTCTGAACTGGAAGCACTAGGACTTATAGATGAAAGGCGGCCACGAATCATTGCTGTCCAAGCTGAACACACAGCACCGGTTGTAAAGGCCTTTCAGAGTGGAGCGCGCGATACCATCGCTGAAACTCCGGGAGAAACCATTGCAACAGGGCTGAACGTGCCTGGAGGAGGAGTAGGCCATGCCAGGGTTCTGGAAATACTCCGCGAAAGTAAAGGAGCTGCAATAGCGGTTTCT